>Ga0116229_10004385_pt1 | contig 23126 bp, 11 predicted proteins | sample S1TSphgellanicum_3_FD_87313 | JGI IMG/M metagenome (GOLD analysis project Ga0116229, IMG submission 87313) | Host-associated microbial communities from peat moss isolated from Minnesota, USA - S1T2_Fc - Sphagnum magellanicum MG | ecosystem: Host-associated > Plants > Peat moss > Unclassified...
GATGTGAAGTTTTTCATTGTGGTCTATGTGGATGACCTCATTTTGGTGTGCAACGATCAAAACAAACTTTTGCAAATCAAAGAGGAATTGAGTCAAAAGTTTGAAATGAAAGATGTCGGGGAGTTGCATTTCTTTTTGGGGATGGAGGTGGAAAGGAATCGTGATGAACGACTTCTACACATCAACCAAATCAAATACCTCAAAGAAATATTGAAGCGTTTTCGAATGGAGGAATGCAAGCCCATTGGAGTTCCATTCAATCCCAAAGAGAAGTTACAAAAGAATGCGAATGGAAATGATGAATCAAAGGGATTTCCATATCAAGAAGCGATTGGGTCTTTGATGTATGCCATGTTGTGCACACGACCCGACTTGGCATACCCAATAAGTGTGTTGAGTCAACACATGGTGAATCCTAACATGGAGCATTGGATGGTTGTTAAACAAATTTTCCGATATTTGCAAGGTACGTTGCAAATGAAATTACAATTTGGTGCAACACCATCCAAGGAAATGCTTAGATATTGTGATGCAGATTGGGGTGGTGATCTTGAAGATAGGAGGTCCACCACAGGGTTTGTTTTCATGATCGGAGGGAGAGCCATTTCTTGGAGTAGCAAACGACAACCTACAATAGCATTATCCACCATGGAGGCAGAATACATGGAGAACACACAAGCCACAAAAGAAGCCATGTGGATAACAAAATTGATGATGGATTTAGGATACATGGAGGACAAGAAAGTGATGGTGATTCGATGCGACAATCAAGGTGCGATATCATTGACCAAGAATCCTACTCACCATGCACGAACAAAACACATTGATGTACAACATCATTTTATTTGAGAACGAGTTGAAAATGGGGAAGTTCAATTTGAATATTGTCCAACGGAACACATGGTGGCGGATGTCCTTACCAAGGCATTATCCAAAGAACGACATCATAAGTTGATAAACATGTTTGGATTAGAAACTTCATAAAGTGGGAATGTTAGAAATACTATTCATTTTTAATTCCCAATGTTGATGAATGTGTTAAACATTCATCAAAAGGATGAATAGTATTCACATTCTTGTACTAGTTAGGTTAGGGTTTAGAAATGGAAATTACTTAAGGCTTGGCGGCGGCTAGGGTTAGGGTTTGGTGGCGGCTAGGGTTAGGCGGCGGCTAAGGTTAGGGTTTGGTGGCGGCTAGGGTTAGGCGGCGGCTAAGGTTAGGGTTTGGTGGCGGCTAGGGTTAGGCGGCAACTAGGGTTAAGGTTAGGCGATAGCTTGGGTTAAGGTTTGGTGGCGACTAGGTTAGGGTTAAATGGCGGCTACTTTAGGGTTAAGAGATAATATATAATGGAGTGGTTTTGAGTTGTCTATTATTCTCTCCTTTCATGGTTTTGAGTGCACGTAAAACCTTCAAGCCTTGTTAATAGTTGCAAGCCATAGTTTTGTGATTGTAGCATTTGAAGCATACAACTTTTGTGATTTCTTGTTAGTTAATACAATTGTTCCATTTCATGAACCTTGAGTGTTTCAATTCTTGCTTGTTTTCAAGTTGTTTCCAATAAAAATAATATTTCAAAACATTGCAAATCCAAAATTATTAGTTTTATTATATTCATCATTTCGAAATTCAAAAAACTCAACTTGGAATTAATGTAACTTGGCATGATGCATATTGTCAACAACTTATTAACTACTAAATGCCATATCCAAATACAAAAGAAATGGATGATTCAATAGATTCAAAATCAAAACCATTATGTTTAATTAACATTTGGACTAACGATATAGATAATGAAGTAAATGATCCACGTCCTACAATTCCAGTAATAAACACAATCCTTATTAAACATTATGACTTATGATTTAATTTTGTCATTCAATCACATAATGGATCAAATTAAAAATCATAATTTTAAAAAAATGAAAATTTCACAAAATCATCATATTTCATGATGATGGAAAAACTTGAATATCGTAGTTTGTTTAGACAATTAAATGAAGAACAAAAACTAATATTTGATGATGTTATGCATAAAAAATAATTTTACTTTAATGCATTGATAAATGTTTTTTACAAGGGGTGTTGGAATTGGTAAAACTTTTACATTAAAGCTCATAATTCAAGGATTATTATGATTATACAATAGAGACATGTTTTTTGATTTAACAAAAACCAAGGTTTTATTTATGGCATTAATAAGTAAAGTTGCTTTCAATATTGATGGTTTAACAATACATTCAGCATTGAACATATTTGTCTAACAATCATTATCTAATTTACCAAACTTATCATTAGATTCATTAAATTGGCTTACATGTTGATATGAATAATTACAACTTATTGTCATAAATGAAATATCACTTCTTGGTGTTAGAATGTTTAATGTTATAAATAATAGGTTGTCATTTTTATCAAGCACCCTTTGTGAAAGATAGTTGTATCTTTTAAAATATCAAAGATAATGTTAATGCATTAACACCAAATTTTTGGCAAACATATGTCCAATGTTATGAATTAAATAAAATTATGCCATAGTCTAATATGATCTTTATACAAATTTTGCTCGTACTACAACAAAAAACACAAAGGATATTCAATTATAAATTCAATTTGTAATCAATAACCACCTAACAATTTTGTTATTTTGTATTTGTTTTATACAAATAAAGTTATGCAAAAACACAATGAAAATGTGTTCATTAACACATTAAGTCCCATGTTTATTTTCAAAGCAATGGACATTAACCATCAATCATGCCCACCAGTGCAGTCCAATGGCTAGCCGATTGCTGCAGCCACCTGTAGCCGCCCGCAGCTGCATATTAGTTGCAGTTGCGGCCATGATTTTTAGCAACAGCCGGGTGCAGGTGGTTGTGCACTTCAATGAGCGACTATAGTTGCAACGGTTATTCAAAGAGTACATCCTAATTAGTATCAATTTTCAAAGCGTCATGCATATTTATTATAAAGAAGCCAAATTAGCGTCATTAAAACAAGATATTCCACCTTAGCAATTTTAGAAGTTAGTACTAGAGTTCAAACTCTAGAGTTAATGCTACTTTGCAACGCATTTTGCAGAGTAGCATACGGTGCTCATTGCTTCCTAATGCAAGTTTTTGATTTTGAGATCAACATTCTCAGATTTTGCGTCTTGACTGGCACAACACATCATGCAGTGCTTCGAGTCGCTTGATGACGCTAAAAAGAATATATCCGTTGATTTGACTAGCAAAAACCCGCAGTATGCAGTGATACCCTTTACATCGAAAAATCGGCCATTAACCAACAAGCTATGGGATCGCATGGGCCAAGTGGTCATGAATGCTAGTGGCGAGTGGGTGCACTTTGATGTGGAGGTGGATGGCAAGGGGCGGACCAAGATGGTGTACATGTGCGCCTGCATCAAGCCCACTTGCCTTAATATCTACGTATACAACTTGGTGGACGACACGTCGTCGATGAGTGGCCACACCTGCTCGTGTGTGGCTATTGTAGCTTCTTCTTCGAACAGTTTAGCCATTTAGGCGAGTAAGCGTGGCATGCCAACCGACTCTGCCAAGTACAACATGACCAATGCCCTCGTCAACATGTGTTCGTGGGACATTCGCTCGTTCTCGTTGGTGGAGGGTGTAGGCTTCGAGAACGTCATCCAGACTGCCTTGGACATTAGCTTTGCAAGCAAGACGCCACTATTCGCCAAGGACTTGCTATAGTCCTAACAGACCGTCAAGCACAATACAATGGTGTGATTTGACAAAGGTGTTTTGAAGTTACAAGTCATCTTGCGCAAACACTTCATTGACAATGGGCTCGTTACATTCTCCACTAACATTTGGACGGACAACGCCACATAGACGGCATACAGTGCTAACGCCCTGCACTTGATCAACGACAATTGGGTCATGCATGCTCACGTCGTGTCTTGTGATGAATTCAACGAAGGCACGAGCCACACCGCGCCAGTGATTCATCACGACTTTATCAACAGTGTTCGCCTGTTCATATCCTGGAAGGAGGATGAGGTGACGATTCAGGTGGCAGACTGGCAGGTGGTGGTCAAGTCGGATGCAACGTCGAACAATAATGGAGCAGAAGGAATGTCGTCGCAATTTGAATTAGACCTGTGCTATTGCCATCGCCTATCGACATGTATCAGCTATGTCCTGTGGAAGCAGACCCGCGTGGTGGGCGGCATCAAGCAGCCAGCGGCCTACTTTTTCTACGAAGAGTCCGAGTTGGTCTTTGACACGATCGATGATGCAAAGGCGCTGGACACGTACATGAAAAAGACGCTCTTGAACAAGAAGTTGAATAACAAGATGAAGCAGGACGTGGCAACGCGCTTTGACGGTCTCCTCATCATGTTGCAATTTATGGCGCCAAACTGGCTACGTCCATCGAGCTGTTGAAAAAGAGGAAACAAGAGGAGTGCGTCGAGTGCATCATCGAGCCACTGCTCATTGAACTTATTCGACTACTGCATTACTTCAAGCTGGCCAGCAAGTCCTTGGAACCGTTCGTCATGCCCACCATTCATCTCGTCGGCATGTGGTTTGCCAAATTAACGGCCCACCTCTAACCGTGAGTTGAACCCATCACCATCGACGGTGTAAACGGTAAGAAGGTGACCATTGCAGCTGATAGTGACAAGATTGGCCCCATCAAAGCGCTCCTGCTCAGTCAGCTCAAGGAGAAATACTTCCTTAAGCCGCTCCACGCTGTCGCCACCTACCTGGATCCGCTGCAAAAGAATCGCTCCACACTGCCACCACCTACCTGGATCTGTTGCAAAAGAACTGATCTACGCTGCCACCTACCTGGATCCGCTGCAAAAGAACCACTCCACACTGCCACCACCTACCTGGATCTGTTGCAAAAGAACCGATCCACGCTGCCACCTACCTGGATCCGCTGCAAAAGAACCACTTCCTCGATTGCGGCTTCACTCAAGAGCTGATCGACCATGGCCTACTCTACTTCAAGGACATTATGCGCAAGGTTGGCCCACCCAAACAGATGGCGGTGTCCAAGTCTGGTGACAAGCGTCCACTACCGGCAAAGAAGATCCGTGCCAAAAAGCCGCGCACCGTCTTTGTCCACGTCGGCCCTAGTCGAGATGACAACGATGTCGATTCTTCAGAGAGCGACAACGACCACGAGCAAGGCGAGGCGACCCAGCTTGAAGCCCTTATCGAGCATGAGTTGGCTTCGTATCGCTTGCTCAAGGCTGACAAGAATGACAAGAAAGTTCTGCTTTAAGAGGATACACGTAAAAGAGCTCGACCAGATGGCGAAGTCAAGCATGACATCGGCCTATTGCCATGGTGGAAAATCAAGTCCGCTAATTTTCCCATTCTAGTTCGTGCCGCCCGTGCCATACTCTGCATTTTGGCTTCAAGTTTGATGCCAGAATGTACATTCTTGTCCGCCAGCAATACGTGGACCAACAAGCGTAACACGTTGAAGCCCAACACGCTGAACGCCCTCCTCTACCTCCGCTCCAATCAGGACCTAGACCGTTCACAGTAGGCTGACATTTTTTTATAAACACATGAACGGATATGATGAAAACAATGATGCAAGGGAGAAGGCTACAGCTGAAATGTTGTGGTGGTGGGCGGCTGCGATAGCGGCTTGATATCGCTAGGTAAATCGGGTAGTTGTGGCTGCAGCCGAGAATTTAGCTGGAATAAAACGGCTAGGCTACAACTGGATCCTGCAGGATGTGTGGACAGCACTGATGCCCACCATCTTACCAATTCTCAAATGATCTGAATAAAATTGCAGGTTTGCATTTTATAATTCGTATAAAAAAAGATATGTCGATTGAATTATGTGTTGGTAATTGTGCAACATTTGATGGTCTTGTGAATGGAGCTAATGACATTTTTAAAGCATCAAGAACATATTGTGAAAAAATCATTATATGGATAATGTTTTAAAATTCTAAAATTAGAACACTAACAAAAAAAATATATAGTCATTATTACGACAATAACATTGAATCAAAATGGACACCAATTAAACCTATCATCAAAGATATAAAAATTGATAAATCCCAATAATTTATTATAACAAGGATTCAATTTCCAATTCAACTTACAGTAGTAAAAACCATTCATTGTTTTCAGAGATTATCACTAGATGAATTGGTTTTTGGTCTCACTGATGTTAAAAAACATGGGTTAACATATACATCATTATCCCACATTCAAACCAAAATAAATAAATTGATAGCTCTTCTCTAACATGAAAATTTCTATGTGAATCCAAAAATACATATAGAAATGAATAGATTGAAAACAATTGCAACTTGGATACCATTAATTCCTCAATTTAAAAAATTACATAATTATCATGTAATTATATAAGCTTTGAATACTTCTTTATTCCAACATTATGAAGACATCAATCATGATCATAACCTTCAAATGTTTCATATTTTATGTTTTATAAAAACAAGAATATAGAATGAATCAATAGATGTGCACAAATTTATAAATTCATCAAAGTACTCATATATTTTAATCCATGATGGTCATGGGTTAATGATGATGTATGACATACACATGCATTTAAATTTTTTCAATACAATAAATAATGATGGTTTAGAATATATAACATCAATTTTTAATATTAATACATGAAAAGCAATACATATTGTATGTGTGTATAGAGCTCATTCATGTTCAATTTCTGCATTCCTAAACAATCTTCAAATTATAATTCAACAATCCCCCAAACATTATCTAATCATCATTATGGGAGATTTTAATGTTGACATTCTTAAAAACAATAACCAAGCCAAAAAAAAAAAAAAAACTATTATATTTCATGGATAAATTCCAATTAAAATCACAATTTAGTGAAAGCACCACAAAAGCTTGATCTCAATTAGACCATATATGGACAAATGTCCTTGGAAATGAATGCAAATATGGTGTAATAGAAGGATATTGGTCAGATTTTCACAAATCGATTTATATTGCATTCAAATTACAAACACACTTATGATGTATAACAAAAAAATCATTAATATCTCCATTTATTTAAAGTGTAGCATTTGTGAAAATATGCACGTAAATGTTGCATGTTCCACCTAATTGATTACATCCAAAATGTTGGCACCTTGTTGCTTGAATTTGTATTTTTACATTTTTTTCATGGACCATGTGTAAAAAAAAATCCATAAATATCAATAAAAAGACAAAAAAAAATTTGGAATTTTTTTTTATCCACACATACACCCATAACAAAACACCATAACAAAACACCTTTCATGGAAAACCTAAACCCAAAGTGTGACAAAAACAAATATAAGAATTGCCAAATTCTCAAACTTCAAAATGAAAATGAGACTAAAAATAAAAATCTTTCCATGTAAATTATATACATTCAATATTGATGTTTGTTTCAAACATCAAAATACCTCATGCACATTGCTAAAAATTGTTTACATTATCCAAGTTTGAGAAACTTGGATTTTGTTAAACAATATAATTATTTACAAACTTTATATTCATTTGTATGGTTAAAGAAAAGACAATGGAACTATGGTTTCAATTTCTAAATATCCACAATGAATTATAAGATGGTGAAAAAAAATTATTTTTTAGTACAAATATTCATTGTCTTTCATAAAGCCAACAAACTTTCATCCAACATAACTTGAATTCATAATAAAACATTCAATGTAATACCTTATTTTCAAAACAAAACCTTTCGTGGCAAAGTTGTTTATTCTAGACCTCCTCCCTTTGGGTTAGGTTTTGACCAATGTTGGTTGGTTGTTGAATTATGATTTGATTATCAATTCAATTATTAATAATTTATTAGTTGGTTATTGAGTTTTTATAATTATTTTATAACCTAATCAATTGTTATTAAAAAAATTTAATATAATAATTCATTTAGAACCTACTTTAATGACTTAGTTATCATCCAAGTAGGTTTTCAATCCTAAAACATTAAACAATTTACATAGAAAACCAACCAAAAAAAATTAAGATAAATTTTAATTTTGAAAAACTTGTATAATTGGTTAATAATTGGTAGGATAACTAGTTATTAATTATTACTAAAGAATTTATCCCCCATTTTACTACACAATGCCACCTAAATTTGGTCAAGTGCAATGGACCTCACCAAAACCATTAAACCTTCATTTAAAACCATTAAGTTATGATTAGTTCTAGACATTTTCATCATAATTCCACCTCACAATGAGGCATTATGGAATTTTGGTGGCATGAATATTTTTTAATAATTATTTATGAGTTTATGTCATTTGAAAAAAATTCATGGATATTGTTTCCATAGGTCTAAATGAAACTACTCCATGTGATAAATTACCTCGATTACTTAGATTGAGTTCACATTTTATGTATGTTTAATTGCTTATTTTTAATCATAATATATATTAATTCGAACATCAACGTATAAAATTAATAGTTTAGTACCCCAAGATCAAATGAAATTCATTCAAAAATCCATCAAGTGAATTTTACCAATTCATTTTAAAAATATATTACCAATAACCAAAGTCCATCAATTGTTGAACATAAGAGTCAAGCAACTTCAAATGGTTCATAGTATTATTGATTCATAAATTGAAAATTGAACACAATTCACACACATGCATGAAAGTCCTCTATCTAAAGCACTAAATTGTAATAGCTAGTTTTTCATTGCGGTGACACAAATGAAACATCTTTTTCTTTTTCTTCTTACCCATGTTGAAATGTGGTTTATTAATCCACGTATACCACCCATCATGCATGATCCCTAACAATCTCTTCAATTTTGCCCATATTTCAATCATCTAAAGGTGATCATATCATATAGTACAAATATACATGCATCTTTTCATTCATTTCAGTCCAAGTGTGATAAGGTTAATTGTTTTTCACACCTATTTGAACTTCATTTATCATTCAACATTCTCATGCACAGATGCTTCACCCAAATGGCTTGCACAAAAATATAAGGTGTAACTTATTGAAAAACAATTTATTTAAATGTAAATAGGGTGCTTATAATTCATTATAAGTATATTTAAAATATATGAAAATACATTTACTATATACCTAGAATATATTCAAAATATGCCAATATTTCATAACAAGCTATACAATACCTTTCTATTTCAAATGCTTCTTAAAATATACAAACAATATTCATGTCTATGTGTTTCACATTGCCAATAATAACATAAATGTTGGACAACAACACACAAGCAACCACATTTACATGTTCTAATTCAAGAATTTGTTTGACTGGCATATTCACAATTAGGGTACCATTTTTTCACCACAAGATTGAAGGACTTTGTTTTTGTTATCTTCCAGATACAAAATCGAAATGAAATAAATTTAAGTGAGAGATATTGGATAATTCAAATTATGATCATTTTCATGGTGATGGTGATTTTTCACATGTGTGTGTAATTATGCATAAATACTTTGTTAAAAAACCAGAAATGTAAAAAATGAATACACAAGTTTTTATATACAATTTAACATGTTTCTTTACATGAAAATTTGCTATACATTATGTTGGCACTTGGGGCCACAAATTCTAAGCTTAGTGAATAGAAAAAATCAACCAAATGGAAAAAAGAAAATAATCATTTACTTATAGCCCTTTTAGAATGGACTTTATAGCCTTCAAAAATTTTATATCTTACATTATTTAAGCAAATGCATTATATGAACATTGCCAAACATATATGTGTGCATTACTTATCCATGAAAGAAAATTGAAGTCTATTTCATTATTTAATACATTATTTTTGATTTCTTCAAAACGAAAATTATAATCAAAACAAGGACTCAAATTGTTTAAAAAGACTCAAAAGGACATCAATATTATATCAAATCTATTCTTGGATTTTTTTATTAGATTAACATGAAATCATTATAGTTATAGTCATATACCAATTCATTATAATCATGAAATAATAAATGTAATAAAAATCCAAAATAGTCCTTTGTAATCCTTTTTCTGTTAGACCGTCCTTTTGGGTACCTTGACTGTGAATATGCCCTGACATCTTGTTCTCCCATCATGCATGAAACTTGAACATATGTTCTTATTGCATAAATCACATCAATTCATTTTCAACCCTAAACCTAAAACCTAACATCCAAGGAATGATATACATTGTTAGTTGCACTAATGACCAAACATGTCCAAAGGTGATGGGGGGAAAATAAATGGGTAAAATGGGAAGAAGTTGGATGAAATGTTTCCAACTTTGTAAAAGTCATATAGATTGTGATTATTGAAGCATATAGACATATGAATGCCATTCACTTTCAATGATTGTTGATGAATGGTTACTTGCCTTTTTCAAGCATAATTACGCTAAGAAATGCATTCAATAGTCCCACAGATGTGACAACTTGTACCTACACACACCAACCTATTACATTTATCAAAATATTTATAATGCCTTTTGACCTTGCCCACATTGCACACGTCTTTTTATCATGGGGATCTAGGTCACCACATTTGGATTAATCTTGTTAGGTTTACTTTTAAGCATGTTCCATTTGAACAACGTTACATACATGGCCCAACCAAGCTATTCCCCACAAGGACATCAAACTAATCACTTGACCATTTTCAATGATTTATTCATGAACACACATGCCCACTTCAAGCACAAGAATTTTGGCATGTGTCCATTTAGTAACCACATAAAAATAACAAAATTTGGCCACGACCAAATCTTCTTGTTGCATTTGTCTTAATAGTTGTAGTACCTTTTGCCTAAGTGCCTTTGTTTCACATGTCCCAATATCATGTTGGTCTAGATCACCACATTTTAAAATGACATCTTGTTGAACAATCTCCAAGGATGTGCCATGTTGGACCACATTTTGCATACATGCCAATCAAATTATTCCCCATATGGTGACACCTAAATTCCATCTATTTTCAAATTTTCTACCCATGAATATGTAACACCTACCCTCTTCAAATGTAATGACGTCATTAATAAATGCATTTAGTAGCTACACAAAAACAAAAGATTTGGTTACACCTTGTTGCACAAGGACTAACAATTTAACAACAGCAACAACATTAAAATAAAACAACAATTGGAACACAATAACAACACTTGATCAACAAGATAAATGTACTACCACCGATATAGTAATAACAACAATGTTAAGAATTTTCTATTTGTTACATATTTACATCCTAGTTATTGCAAGTAAATTGGGGTAAGTTAACTTGGAACCAATTCCATTACGAACACAATTTTAAATATTTAATGTATGGGATACAGTCCCAAGTTGTGTGATTTCAAATCACATGAGGTGATTTGAAATTTAGAACATTGTGTTTTTTACTTTATAGGTAAATTTTGGTGTTTGATGCAATTTTATTTTACATTCAATTTGTGTGATTTACATTGTGTTTTTTGGGTCGGATTTTTTTATTGTTGCAAGTGGGTTTCATTTTAGTTTGGATGTGTTGTACCATTCAAGATATTTTCATTTGATGTGTTGTTATGTGTGTTGACAATAATGGTTATAAATGCTGACATAGGAGTGTATGACAACAACACATGAAATATAATACAACATGAGCAATAATATTTGAACAACAACACAAGAACATCAACTAACTCTATGTTCCAAGGAAATCAATTGTTTCATCACCAACCCCATCCTAGGAACCAACTTGAATGAATAGGTGTACACATGAATTTAAAGTTTTCATATTTGAATGATGAAATAGCAAATGAAAATAATCAATGTCACATTCATCTTTGATTTAAAATAATTAAATTTGAATTTTCCCACACATTTGTTGGATATAATTTTCACACATACACTTGTGTGATGAAAAATGATGAACGTCAACCACTAAAACAAGGTTTTATGTCATTAAAACAAAAGCAAACTGACAAGGAGTGAAGGTAGCACATTTTGATTAAGTATTGCTTTTGGTGTATGAAAAATTGATCAAATGGTGTGCTTGGTGGGGGTGAATCAAATGGAACTTGTTGCCTAAGGTTGTAAATTTGAAAGGGAAGAAATTAGCAACAAGTGTAAATTTTATTATCTATCATATTGAATAAAATTGAAAATAATATGTAGATAAAAAATAGAACTTTTTTACATATGTTTTAATTTTGTTGAGACGATGAGTTTTTTTGTTGTGTATTATGCCTAAATTATTTAGTAGATTAAATCAACTTTCACATTTTTGTCAATTAACAAATATTTCATGTTTTGTATCATAATGTTCATATCAAGTTTTGGTGTGAAGTTCACTATTCAATCTTATAAGGTTTTGGTATGGGAATTTGGTCTACAATTCATTTGCATTGTAAAAGGCCTACATCAAATTTCATGAACAAAACAATTATGTGATTCATCTATTCTTAATAATATTTGATTATGTTTTTTTTTTGTATGGTTGGTAGAAGGCTTCAAACTTAGTTATGTGAAGTGTGGTTTGGTAGTTTGTTTAAATGTGGAAAGAATTATCTAAAGGTGTTGTTGGATATTATGGTGAAGATTGAGGGTGCATGTGCATTAAAACATATCAAGATGATGGAACTTGATATCACATGAGTTATGGTTAAAAAATTGTATACGTAACAATGTTTCATCTGAATTTGTTGGTTAGTCGTGACTGACCACATTGTCAACAAAATCATGTAAGCATGCAAAGTCTTTCAAATTTCAAGTATAGTGCCATATTCTAGGTCAACAAAGTTTTTCTAATTGTTAGTTGGTCAATAATTTGTGTGCAACAAAAAGGTGTAAAAATTAATTATTCAAAATTAATTTAGTGATGATTAGTGTGTTCATGGTTGTCAACACCATAACAACATTAACGTAAAGCATATTGGTTGATTTTCACTATGAGAAAAAGGGTGTTTTGCAATTGGACTTGCAACTTAGTTTTTGAATTGCAATGACCAATTGCAACTCACTGTATTTTTACACCCATGAGTGCTATAAGACAAGTTACATGAGTTGCAAAAGATGTAACTTAACATGTATACAATCTCATTATAATGCACCTCATTGCAATTGAGTTATAACTACTATGCAATTCCCTTATGACTACAACTATAATGTCACATTGACATCATTTTTCATCCATTCATCAAAATTTAACACATAGCACTATGAGGATGTTTTGGTGATTTTTTTTTTGAAATATTAATATCCATTGTGCATTATGATTATTCATTTTAAATGGTTTTAGATTATGACATGTGGCACAATAAGAAGTTGTGACATGGCATGCTAATTGCATTTTGGAAACAAATATATATATGTATATATATGCATTAGTAGAATCTTCAAATATATAACTGAATTTATGACTAGTATTCTAGGCATAAATGACATATGTGAAGTCAATACTGATAATTTAATCATTGTTTAATTATTTTTTATTATTTTAAATTGGACCCAAAAATTTGGGGAACATTATTTTAAAAATTTATAATATTTATTATTATAGATTATGTATATATAATATAAATATTTATTTGAATTATTTTTAATTTCATTATATTTCATCCTATCAATTGTTGACACGTGTCATCATTTAAATTAAGTTTAAAACCTAATTTAAGTAAGTAAGTAGACCACCTAATCTACTTGTGTAACCTAGGTAGTTTAGGTATGTATGGAATATTCAATTAATATTCCAATGTTGACCACAACACATGTTATTTATGAAGTTTGATCCTTGGACCTTATGGATGGAGTTTAACTCTTTTACCACCAAACCACCCACTTGTTGTGTAAGTAATTTAATGTTTAGTGTATTTAATTACATTTCATTCAAACATTACACAAAATTTCATATCTTATCTTAAACCTTTTTTTGGTTTAAAAATTTATATTATACAATTTTTCTTCCAATACATTTTAATTTTATTAATAACTTTTAATTTAGATGGATGAATCCATAGAATTTATCCACATAAAATATTTATTAATGGATCATAAATCAATTATATCGATATATATAAATTTTTAAAATATTAGTCATATTGAATATGAAAATGAAGTATAAATTTAATTTAAATATCTTAATAAAATTTGAATATTAATCAATTGATATTAAATTATTAAATAATTTTCTGAAATTATAATTTTTATTCATTTTTACCTAATCTAATATAGTTGTGTAATAATATTTTTTACATATGTAAGATAAATAAATTTATTTATATGCATATAATATAATAATTTAAATTTATGATAAAAAATTTAATGTAAAATTAAATTATATATTTCCCACATCTTACACATATAAAAAATTATTTATAATGTATCATAATTCTACCATTAAATTGTATTTTAGTGTATAATATTAATCAAAATCAATTCCTTACATGTTATAGTTTATTATGTCTATTTGTATTCATATTAAATTATTAATAGTCATTTTTGAATCAATTATAAAATAATTGTTTGACACATCATTTTTTCCACATCATCATCTATTAATTAATTAAATGCACCATTAATATATGACTACAATTTTTTTCACATAGAATTTGAAGTAATATTTTATGATTATAGTTAATTATGTAGTCATTTAAAACATTTAGTCATTAATTTTTTGGTTACAAAGGATATAATTCCTTCTAGTGATATATATATATAAGTCGATACACAGCCCTAGGTAGGTATGTTGGTAGTTCCTACATACCAACCTACCTATTTACCTACCTATCTAGGTAGGAAGAAAAGTAGGACCTACTTATTTAAGTAGGCAAATAGGTACGAAGGTACAAACATAGGTGAATTAAGTAGTAGCCACATAAATTTATTAATATTGTTTTTTGTTTTGCATTTAGGGTTAAACTTTTATGAGCTCATCCCAACTTGACACATGTATTTCAATGTGAAAATGCAAAAAGAAACATTTTTAAATATATGGTTTATGAAATAAGATCTTGAAGACAAAACATATGGGTTAAATATATTAGTTGCACCCTAGTTGCAATTACAAACAAAAATGGAATTAAAACTACAAAAAGATTTCCCACATGTTTTGTGTTTGGTTTTAAATTTGTGATTAGTCTGAATTTGATAATTAATTATTTGACATAATTATTTGAAATTTAATTATTTGAATTTAATATATAATAATCAATTATTTAGATTGATTATTTGAATTAATTAATCAAATTTAAATAGCTAGTTAATTAGTGGATTTGAATATTTAATTATCAGATTTGAGATATAAAATTTAAAAATATATTTAAATTTGATTAATGAATTCATATGAATAGTTTATTATTGAATTTTGATTAATTAATTTGTAGTATTTAAGTATATTACATATTACTTAATAACTAATAAATTATTCACAGCTAGTGGCATAGTTGTGGTACAATAGTGGCACAAGAGTGGGTAACTAGTAGTACATTAATGGCCACTTAATGGAAACATAATGGGTAACCAATTGCACAAGAAAACTACATAGTTGAAAATTAAATATAAAACTTGTACTTCATGGGAATGGGGACACATGGTGTAATTGCATGTATAAAAGTTGTATGTTAATTGTAGAAAAGTTGTTTAATGTGTAGCTCGATTTTAGTAGTCCTAACTTAATTGCACATTACAACTATAATGCAATTCTTCAAAAGGTCAAATGTAGTTGATTGCATGCATAAATATTGTGCATATATTAAAATTATTGAAAATGAAACACATTTAGAATTACGATGTAACTACCGAACAACTAATTTATTTTCTAATGTGAAAACTTATTTATTAAATCATCATATTTATAAGGTGTAGTTGTATAGGAGTTGCACTTTGAAAAACATAATTGCTATGGACTTGTACTTGAGTGGTTTTTGAACTTTAGATGTAGGGTAGTGTGGTCTATGCGGAGATGAATTTTCATAGTGTTTTTCTTAAATTTTAATCAAGATAATGTATAATTGAATTGCAAACAAATAAAATATTTGAAAGGTGATTGCATTATAATCATAATGTCTCATTTATATTACACTATTGTTTATTATTGATCAAACCAATCCCCAATCAATATGTGGACGACTATATATTCTATCCATTAAATAGATTTACTAAAAGTTCATTGAAATCCACATTTGTTACTAACATCCATTGGATGTCCACTAAAGTCCATTAATGAGATCAATTAAAAATCCATTAAAATACACATCCAATACAAGTGTTCACTAAATCTCCATTGAAATCACTAAAAAGATCCACTAAAAGTCCACAAGATTGACGTCCACTATTTTTTTTACATTTCTAATAAAATCCACAGGAAACCAAATAAATACATAAAATTTAAAATAAATCAAATATTTGAAAATTACTATTCATTGGTGTCCACCTTCAAATGGACACTAATGGAATTTAATGGACATGGGGTGGTGCATGGTGAAACCCCAATGGGCACCTTCCTAGGTGTTCCAATTCATTAGGGATTTCCTCTGAAACAGGCCCAAATCCATTCAAAAACCCCTTTTAGAGAATGTATGGTGCTTTGAGAACAAGCTTTGTAATAGGGTTATTGATATCCTACTCTTTATGTATAATTGGCAATTATTACCCAAAAAATATTGATAACCTTATCAATGTTTTAATCTTTTTTATTGATATTGATAACCTAATTAACACCCATTTTTTTCTTTAAAAAAATCTGACCTAATATTAATGAAATAAATTTAATAGTTGGCCAACATTAATTTCAACCAAATCCAAAAGGGCTATTAGGAACCACTTCCACCTATTAAGTGACAATTTATTTACAAAAAGTTTTCAATTTTTGAAAAAAAATGTTATGATGTTAAAGGCTGTATTAAAATTTGTTAATAAATGTCATTTTCAAAGTTTTTCAAGAAGTTGGAATAATGATCTTTCTATTTAAAAACACATTGGGTTACAATTGTTTCAATGTGTTTTTCATTCATTATATTGATTTCAAAATTTTAGGATATGTATATTAATATATTAAAAATATCATTATATAAAAATAATTCCATTTATTTTTTCTACAATATTAGATGTATAAAAAAAAATAATGGTTATAACTATTTGTGTACATGTTATGAAAATTGCACCCTACCCCTCTCTATTGGGTTTGGGGTTGACTTTTGTTTATATTGTGTTATTGTATCTTTGGTGTGTGATTGCTATTTAATCTTTGTGGGGGTTGGGGGGAGCGGAGGGGATGGCGGGGGGCTTTCTTCTTAGTTTCAGTTAGGTCCTTCGCATAGGTGGTCATGGGTTCAACACTATCTCCGAGGAGACATGACATGCATAATCATTTTCTTTTGTTAAATGATAGATGTTTTTTCATCCAATAGACCAAGCATACGCTAAGAAGCACATGCCATTACATTTACACTTGTACACTTTGTAACAAGGTTGCCAATGTCCTCCCATTGGGGAGGGGGGAAGAGGGAGGGGGAGGGAGGGTCCTTGGGACCTAAGAGACATCTCGAATAGGGCCTCAAGTAAGGATCTTTGGTTTAGGTCCAATGACTTGTCTAGGATCAGGCTACGTTGGGGATGACCAAGGGAGGGTGCGAGAGATGACAAGGCATTGTGAGGAGGCAACAAGGGATGTTGAGGGATGACCGCGGGAGGGTGTGAGAGATAACAAGGCATGGTGAGGCGACAACAAGGGATGTTGAGGGATGCTAGGGTGGATGCTGAGGGACAACGAGGGACAATAAGGGGATGAGGGGGGGACAATGACGGATGCCAAGTAAACAGAGGGGGCCGAAAGGGGACACCAAGAGAAGAGGTGGGGGACGTCAGGGAATGAGGCATACAAAGGTTCATGCAAGACGAAAGTAAACACTTACTAGTACGCTGGCAACTAGCTGCCGGCAATGAAGCTGGGTGCCTCTCTCTGTGGAGTCTGTCTTTTGCGTGTGTCTCTCCCTCTTTCGCTCTCTAGAGTCTAGACTCTTTGAGATCTTCTAATTTATACCTTAAACCCAACTGAATGTCCTGTTATTAGTGAGTACATAGTTCCCAATTTGGCACTTCACTTACATTCTCCTCCACCATTCTCTCTGGTGACTGCATGATTAAGAAGGGAATTAAAAGCCAACGCACAAGTCATTAACTAACTAAGCACTGTACATTGGCGTCATGATAACTAACAAATCAGGTAGCTGGATTTGCAACGCCTTAACTAATTCAAATATTCGCTCAATCTGAAAAGTTTTCTGATCTTCGTCCAAATTTTGAAGCATATAACTTAATTATTGATAACCTAACATCCCGCAACTACAACTTAGTCCAACCTGTCAAGTCTTGGTTTGCTGCTGAGATAGGGGGCTGATGAACCCACCATATTTCTTTTTCTGTGTTGCTAACTCTAGCGAATCCGTAGAGAGATGAGGTGGGCAGAGCATGCATCCACACCCTTGCAGAATGGGAGACTTTCTGACCACATTACATAGTTGCCTTATTTTCTGATACATGGTAAAGCCTCAGGGTGGGGCATTTCCAAAATAAGGGGCCTAGGAGAAGGCAGCAACTGCCAAGTCCAGCCTCAGCTGTTGAGCTTTAATAAATGTAAATCCAGGCAAACATTATCATGAATCTAAACATCAGTAGACCAGTAGGGGTTGTGTTCTTACGTCTCCTCTTCAGTGTGAGAAGGATCTTAGGCCTACATGGTTTTTTCCCTTTTTTTTTGTTTGGTAGTATAATGCGCCTTCCAAATACACTAGGAAATGTCTGTGAGTACTTCACATCTAGGTGACTAGGAATAAGGTAGAATAGATAGGTTCATGGTTGAACACTTAATGTTTTAGAATTATTTTTTGGGGATTTCCTTTGAAGTTCCAAGAGGTATCGTAAACCTTCATTTGATGCACTCATAATTGTGAAGATCGCCCAAATAAAAAGAAAAAAGAACAAAAGATGGGTCCTGAAATAAAGAAGATCAATGTTTGATGATGGGTGTGTTAAAATCACTTGTGATTTGGAGCTTAAAATCTTTGAATATTGTTTCATTGCTTTTAGAGTCAAAGAGGTTTTGTAGAGTTTCAATTGGTGCACCCCACAAGTTTTTAGATTACTCAAAATAGACAAGAAATGAGAAAGATATGGGGCTTCAAAAAGGGGGGGATTCTAAATTTTTTTTTCAAACATTTAATTTGGACAGCTCATCCTTTCCTTCTTTTGCATCTACTAGTGTTCATTGAGGTAATGTAAATCTTCACTTGACACATGAATTGTCATGAAAATTGTTCAAAATGGATAAGAAATGAGTAAGATATGAGTTGGTGGTTGATCAAAGTGTGTGTTCAGTGATGGGTGATTCTACCCTACTCCAACTTTGAATTGTATTCGTATACAAAACATGCAAAACAAATGAGAAGTTTGAAATGAATGCTCATCAAAGTTTTAGCCCCTGCAACCTAAAGCTACTTCCAAAATGAGAGATCGAAGCTAGAAGCTGATTCTTCTTGAAAGAATACATAGATTTTTGCAACTTTTGTAGCCTCATTTCAATGTCCATGGTTGAGCAAACATCATCTTGCTTGTCAACCTAGTGAATGCTAATTTATAGACACTGCCCAGAGTTCTTTTTTGGGGCCCTTCATTGTCCCTATGCATGTCACAATTCATAACAACATGCTAGCTATATCAGGAATTTGGAATTTGCATTTAATTTAAACCAATAAACATCTAGATTGCACAATGTGGAATTTGGAATGTGCATTTAATGTATATCAATAGCATGTAGATTGCACTATGTGGAATTTGGAATTTGCATTTAATGTGCATCAATGACATGTAGATTGCACCATGTGGAATTTGGAATTTGCATTCAATTAGCATTAACAACATCTAGATTGCGCAATGGTAGCTCCTTGAAGGAATCAATTATGTTAATCTCTTGGCTGGCAATGAATCTTTTTTCTACCGATTTTGAGAAAATCTTTCCCAAACCCAAGAAAAGAATGTTAATGATAATTGTCAGAGCTAGAATTTCCATGGCCCACACCCATTTACAATTCTTCCCAAAAAACTCAATTTTGACTTACATGCAAGGTTTTCTTTTCAATTTTGTGACATTCAAAATGTGATAGAAATTTCCAAAAAATAGCTATATTAGTCGAGTTTATTGTAAACAAACACATTTGTCAAAGATTTTCCTAATTGCTTACACGGCACTTAAAGGCTAAATTTTATATAAAAAGAATATTAATGTATGTCCATTTGTGTTGTTTGAACCTACCTCTCTTTACCTACCCACGTTTTGATATGAATAGGCACACACATTCTTTTGGAAAAATGATACTCTATAGATCGATTTATACTAATATCTCAAATTTCAATATCCTTAAAACTATTGGTCCACATAAAAAAGAAAATAGAGTTGAAGCACACACATTTGAAGAAATTTACATGAAAACAAAAGAACATGGTGACTCATTTCTTTAAAAAACAATATAATCCACAAAAAGTCCATTTTGTAGTGTTAAAATGATAATTTAATTTGGTAGCATTGATTTGATGCTAATAAAATCCACGTATGAAAAACAATAAAATCCACAATAATAGGAGTTGGAGAATATGCATTTGTGAAAAAAAATTGCAAATGGAGGAAAAATGACATCTTTAGAGACATGAAAATATGGTTCAATTTTGGTTATTCAAAAAAGATTAATTACAATAAAATTATGATTTTAGAAAAAAAGAATTTCACACAAACATTTAGTATTTCGCATTCATCATATTACTAAGTCATTATATAAAATTTAGAATGAAAATCAATATGAAAATTTCAAATTTTTATTGTTTTATACCATTGACCAATCCATATTTTTGAACTTCAAAAGTCCATTATTAAAAAAGGATGTAACATGTTTTTGTAATCAGCTTGTTAATTTAGAAGCAAGTCCAATTGGTAATTTTTAAATTATATATTATTTAGGAAACATTGAAACCAAATCAATTCTACAAAAACTTGAAAAATGTCACAAAAGTGACCCATTGGTTAGTGCATACACCCAAAACATATTTCAATACACAAATTTGATGAAAATTTGTAATACAACAAAAGAAAACAAACTTTAAACATACACAAATTTGTAGAATTCTAGATTTTAAAACAAACAAATGTGAATTTTTTTTCATTAAAACAAAAGAAAATAAAATTCAAGCACACACAATCCTACACAAGTTGAAGAATTTTATAATAAACAAGAAGAAAACAAATTGCAAGTAGACATATATATAGAAATTGTGTTATAAAACAAAAGGACACAACAAAACATAAGCATACATATATATATAAATTTGCATTAAACCAAAGGGACAAAACAAAGTCCAAATTGGGACAATCTTTTTTGAATTTGCAAAATATGTGAATAAAAATATAGAGTCCCATATATTGGTTGTTGGGTAGAAATTATAATTTTATTAGTTACATAATAGGATAATCTTTATTTTAAAAACCAAGGTCTAATTAATATAAGGTATGCATTATTTTCGAATAATTTGAAAAAAAAATGTTATTAAATGTTTTAGGTATTAATTTTTTGTAGGTTCAATTAATAAGTTAGTAAGTGAATTAATAATCAAATGTGATGGAACATGAAATAAAATATCCCTTCACACTATCAATAGTTGAATCATTTTGAGAAATTTACATTTTAAATGAGTATTTTGCTTTGCCACCTCCCATAATCACATGATCTTAGCATGTTCAATTCCATTCTCATCATTCTTCATAACTTTCAATATTGAAATTAAGTTTAAAAATAAATATAGGATATTAAATTTCATGCAAAATAAATTTAAATAAATGGAAGGTAGTTTAAATATGTGCACATTAGATAAATTGGGTAGTAATAAGGTTTAGAAAAAAGGTTCTTTAACATAATACCCCCAAACAATACTTTGTTTAACACAAGTAATTTGAAATTTGAACATTTAAGGCCATTTTAGATGAGGTCCAATGAAATGGAGCAATCTTATTGGATGAGAGCCACAAAAGATGGACCCAAAGATTAAAAAGTGGCAAATTGAGGTTAAATTTACATCACACCATTTTGGAAAGAAAATGAATTGGTTTGAACCAAAAAAAAAACTATAAAAGAGAGCTAAAGATTTGAAGAACAAAAATGTAAATTAGGTCCTATGCAAGGTCCAGCTCAAGGATTCAATTTGCTTCAAATGAGTTTGAATTGGTTCCTAGGAATTTGGACCTTGAATGCAATACAAAGTGAGCCTTAGTGTCCCCTTGAAAGTGGAGGTGAACACGTTTGAAGATATTTTTATTTCACATAAAAACAAACAATTGAATCTTGATAAACAACTGTGAACAAGGAAAAAAATTTAGTGAAAAAAGAAGCCATAAACCTTGAAAACAATGCCAAGAACAATATGACATTCTAGGGACATGAAATGCAACATGTTGGTGTGATTGCTTTGCTAACAGTATAGAGGCTCACTCATAAAGTTTGGTTTTGAAGTCCATCCTTGCAATGTTACTTGCTATGTGTAAGCTGCACATTGTATCATTATATACCATCATGTCATTGCAATGAAGACTATAAACTTCAAGTTGATCAATGTTGCAAAATGGATAGTATATTATTTGAATAAACTTGGATAGAAGTATGGTGTGCTAGACCAAAATGAATGTTACCCTAAACCCATAATGGACATAAAAATGAAATTTAAAAAAAAAAATCAATTAGGAAGATTATGTTTTCATAAGTAATATTAAGAATTATGTGAAGCCAATGAGACCTAAGGCACAATGAATATCTAACAATTTTTTGTTCAACATAACTATGATTGAAAAGTAAATTAAAGAAAAAAAAACTCATATAAGGAAAAAAAAATGATTGAATCATTTTTTAAAAATTTATGAACTTTAAAAAATGATTATAACATGAAAGGGCTAATAACAAAGGGGTTGCAAAATTTGTGTATTCATGAATGGACTTTGCATTTGCCAAAATTGGTTCATTGCACCATATTTTCACCCAATCCTATCTTTGGGAAATCATTTTCATTTTTTCAAATAATGTGTAAGAAAAGAACTTATTGAAAATAACGTAATTTATAATTTACTTAAATATAAATAGGGTGCTTAAAACATATTA
>Ga0116229_10004386_pt1 | contig 23126 bp, 15 predicted proteins | sample S1TSphgellanicum_3_FD_87313 | JGI IMG/M metagenome (GOLD analysis project Ga0116229, IMG submission 87313) | Host-associated microbial communities from peat moss isolated from Minnesota, USA - S1T2_Fc - Sphagnum magellanicum MG | ecosystem: Host-associated > Plants > Peat moss > Unclassified...
CACGGCCGCATCTTTGGGGAGGGCGAGGCTGCCATTTCGTGGCGCCTGCTCCCCCCCTTGTACTTTCTCAATTTTTCTAATGATTGATGGGGCTGTTGCCTCCCTCCCCGTAAGGGGTTCACCACCAACATCTGAGCAAATGTGTGCACACCACATGTGATACAGTTAGTTGCACTAAATTCCCTCTTTGTCTCACATAGTACCACAGTTTGTGCCCCTTTGGTTAGCCAAGCCCAAAAGTAGCAACAAACAGTTTTGGAAAATAAAAGTTTCATGCAACCAATGAGAAGGCTCAGTATGCACTCATGAGGGGTCCAGTTTTTGTTCTTCTGGGAGGGGCGGCCCAGGGGGGAGGGATTCATTTCCCTTGTTCCCAATGTGTTCTCATCATGTTCTCACAGGGTTCCCAAATTCTTCTTCAAGACCTTCCCAATAGCACCTCAGATTTATCCCATATGGTTTGCCCAAAGTTCAACTCTCATGTATATAAACTGAAAAGGTGGTCAGTAGCATGAGCACTGTTGTTCCTATTTTGTGACTTGGGGGTCCAAAGAGGTGCTTATATAGGGAGTGCCCCAATGTTCCACAAAAATTGCCGATGGGCCCCAATCAAAGGCTCTCCCACTATTTTGGGTGCTTTGTTTTATTGACTTTTGGCAGGTTTTCATCATATGGCTTCTTGGAAAAAGGAAAAGAAAACGTTGTGAGCACACCCATGACTTTATAATTAATGTGAATCTCACTATGTTTCACTCTATTAACAAATACTGAAATTGCAATTGTCTTGTTTGGTACCAAACATTTGTCACCCATGGGTTTCTTCCAAGGCTGTAGGAAAGGCTGCCCAATGATGGCTCATGGTGTTTCAAGTTTGTATGAAATTCCAAGCAAATTTTTTTTTACTTTTTTGAGAAAATTCAAAGGCATGGAGAGCACCCAATTGCTCGAAGGTAAAGAAGCCCAATGGGGGGGGGGCCTGGCAGATGTAGGGTGCATAAGATTTTAGGTGCAACACTTCTTTTTTCTGTTTTACTCCAAACTTGAATTCTCACTTGTACTAGTGGTACTTCTAAAAAAGGTGCCTGTTTGGAAGGGTGACAAGTCCTGGCATGTACTACTTGGTCACATAGTTACAAACCTTTGGTTTTGTTGGCCTTGCCTACCAAGAAGGCAAGGATTTGTGTTTAGATTCATTATAGAGTATAGTAGCTTAAGGGATTTTGGCCCCTAGGTCATAATAGGTCTATTTTTATATGAGGATTTTTGAAAGATGATATTTTGGCGTGTGTTGAAACTTGTGATTAGTTACAGAGTTATAATATTTTGAAGGATTTTGGTTTCTTTTAGAGGGTTTTGGGAAGATTATATTTTTGCATGGTGAAGTATTTGAGTTTCCATAATTCTTCTTTTGCCTTAAGATACTTTTTAATGCAAATGACAAGGCCACAGTGTGACACACCCCTTGTTAGTTTTTGGTTAGGGGATACATACCACAGTACCTTTACAATTCCAGCATCTTCTTGATGATTTTTTAATTTTATTTTTGATTTTTTAAATTTCTCTAGTGAAATTGAAAATTTCCTGAAATTTCTGCACTTGAGGTGGGCCAATTTTTTTAATAAAAAAACCGAAATAATTTTGCACTACTTAGGCACACTGCACCGCCAAGCTTTAGGGCAGACCAGTCAAATAGTAATGTCAAACAAATAATTTCTAGAACTCTCTAGAACTTTGGACATTGTGAGTACCTGATTTTGAGAAAAATTGACATTTATTTTAAAATAATTTAACTACTGCTGGAATGATAAAAGGTATTATGGTGGTGATCCACACCAAAAAGCCGACAGACTGAAACATGACCCAAGAAACTAAAAATTTGCCAAATCTTTCGGTGACTAGCCGACTTGCTTCTCATTGGTTCGACTGAAGATCAGGCATATGTTGTGGGCTGAACTTAAGTCCCAAAGGGGAGGGGAAGCCTTTGGTTGAAAAAATAAATTGTCACCCGTACAATTGGCGGTGCATGTAAAGAAAAAGAAAGAGAAACCACCAAAAGAAATTTGTCCGTATTTGTGTCAGTTTTCACATCCAGAGTGTGTCCTCTATGCCCACAAGGGGCCCCTAAATTCGTTTCATGGAGTTGATTCCGGTCTCCCCCAAAATTTAAAGGCACCCTCACAAGAAGCATTGCTTGATAGGCTATGAAGAAAAATTCTGTTAATGTGCCAGAGTTACACTCAAACGATGGTTCCCAATAAAGCTCCCAGTGCATTTCCAAAGTTCCCAATTGTCAAAAAAGTTCCCTCTCACTGGTTGGATTTTTGCATTATTTCTAAAACATTTTGTTCCCATGAGAGTGTGGGTATGTATTGAGGACAATTCATATTCAAGAATAATTTTTTCTATGGTTTATGCTTTTGAGCTTCCTTTTACTAATAAGTGCAATCTACTAATTGAATAATCAATTGGTAGTCCATATAACCTCTATGGTCCCATTTCTCAGTCTTTGCAATTTTATTGTAAACTTGTTGAAGTTTGGTGTTTTGATGGATATATTGAAAACCAGAAAATAATCATAAAATACCATTGATGACATTTATACTCAAAACCTGATATGCATACTCCAATGAAGTACCTAGTACCAAAACTGCTTCAGCTAGTGCTAGTACCTAGCATATACCCACTTAAGCAAAAATTTGCATTCACAAATATAGTTTCATACCTTACAAGTTCAATAGGTGGTCAAATTTTGCTATCTAGTACCATATAAACAGGCAATTTTGTGAAGAAAAACCTAAGAATGGGTATCTTGTATTCGTTGTGTTAAACTGTGAAGTTGTTACGATGCAGATGTGGGACTTTCAAGGAGCAAAGTGGGAATACCAGCCTGGGGTATGTGCAATATGTGATACCCATCCAACACTCATCAGAGTTCAGAAAGGCAGAGAACCCATCAAGCAAAGCATGTGAAGGTTGCTTGGGTGACTTGCACAAAAAGTAACAGATTTGAATTCTCAAAGAAGGAAAGTGGATGGCTTTTGATCTCCCCACAAAAGGAATTGCATGCAAGCACTAAACAAATTAAATGTGAGACTAGGCTTGATGCTGTTGCATGACATTGGTCGGTCACAACAATTGGTTCATAGTGATGACTTTTTATTAGTCTTCCATATTGTATACTGTCCAGTTTTCCATGTTATGGATGGGGGGATAACTGTTGTTTTTCAATTATGTTCTATCAGAATTTTGATGATTTTTCTCAAAACATTATCCAATTAGTCAAATTTGAACTAGGAAAATTATTTTTTCTAGTTCCTAATTTTTTGTGAAAATTATCACAAAAAATTTCAAAATAAATGCAGGTGGGGATGGGGTAATAATTAACACTGAAGTGTGGATGCAATAGATATTGATAGAGTCCCAAGTAGAGGGTGTGGGTGGAGACGCATCTCCACCCCAAAACTCTAACAACTCCTTTATTTTAGAATAGAATACTGTTTAATGAAGACTGTCTCCACCCACAAACATCAAAAAAGTCCATTTTAAACACTGGAAGACCATTTATGTCTTTACAGCTGGATGAGTACTAGTCACTATCCAAATCCATATAAGAAAACAGCTTTCAAAGGGGTTAAAACGACCACTGCAAAATGGACCATTAATATCGGAGAGCAGCAAGATTTAATGAAAAGGGGGTGTTTGCAGGTGTTGGATGGAGATGCTCAAACACCTCCAACAATGTAGAACTAGTATCGATGACTAAAGCTAAACCAATTTGTTTGAGTGACATGTCACCATAAGGGCACTTAGCAGTTCATTTAACACTTGATCTAAGTCTCAATGCCTTTGTCAGGCTTGCAACTTTACAAAACAAATCCATAGGTAGTTCTTCTTTTCATTCATTTTCTCATAAGAGAATTTATATTCCAAAAGAGAGAATGTCCCTTTCAGCTTGTGTGTGTATATATGTGTGTTTAGTTTCCAACAATTATCAGTTCGACAAATACTTCCTTGCACTTTCTATTCATCTAAGCCCAGAAGGGTTATAGAAACATGGAGCCAATGTGAATGAAATTGAGATGGAGGGATAAGGGTTGTAACTCTGTACATGACAGCCAATCAGAGTGTCAAGATGAGGTCTGAGAGGGTCAGACTGAACCAGCACCCCAACCAACCCACCTGTTGTTGGCATAATGTAAATTGTCACTTCCAACTAATCCCAAATCCCAAAGCGTGACCAACACGAATGCACTAACACTAGAAGAGAAAGCTCTACTTTAGAGACTTGTTGACATACATTTCCAAAGAACCTGTGTTATGCATCCCCCACCCTCACAAGAAGTAGGTCTACTATTTCTGCTCTATTCTAGAAGGATTATTATACACATAAGATGCTCTAGCAACACACCAGGAAATTTTCTGAAGTGCTTTGCATGTCATGTAAAAGCCCTAAATGCCCTAGACCTTAGGATGGAGGTGTAAAGGCCTTGCTACCAGGCCTTTTACCCCTTGTATTAGATCAGATAGGCCCATAGAACAAGCCCTCCCACTTGTCCACGTTGTTCACAAGGAATTAAGGAGTGTAGTTCCCCTCCCTGTGAGCAAGAGGGCCCACTGCACGGGCCTGCCTCATGGGAGGGATTTTCACAGTCCAAAAGGTTTAGCTATAAACCCTATTATGAATAGGTAGAAGAAGTAGGCCTATGGAGTCCCATGTTGTCATTTGTTGTCCTTACTTACCAAGGCAAGAATATGGTGTTTAGATTCATTATAGAGTATAGTAGCTTTAATGGATTTTGGCCCCTAGGTAATAGGTCTATTTTTATATGAGGGTTTTTGAAAGATGATATTTTGGCTTGTGTTGAAACTTAAGAGATTAGTTATAGAGTTATAATAGCCTCAAGGATTTTGGTTTCTTCTAGAGGATTTTTTGAAGATTATATTTTTGCATGATGAAATATTTGAGTTTCCATAATTCTTCTTTTGCCTTAAGAAACTTTTTAATGTAAATGGCAAAGGCCACAGTGTGACACACCCCTTGTTTCCCCATATGTCATGTGTAATGCAAATGGAGGTGAAACTCAGGTTCACATTTCACACCAAGAATCAACTAGAAAACCCAACAACATAGAGTTTTCTTGAATTCATTACCCCACCAAAACTCTTGATTGTTTGTCATCCTCATGACCTACAAGAAGAGGACTTGCTTCTAATGCATGTGCCTAGAACTTGGAGATTTATTAGTCTCAAGTTATGAAATTCTTAGATATTTGAATTGGAGCAAATACATAAGTAACACAATTATCTAATTTTATAGTCAATGGATGCATAAAGTTTGGTTGTCATTAAGTTGGATATATTATACCAAAATGAGGCATAGAGGATGTTCAATATATGTTATAATTGTTAATTTTGATTTTTTTAGCACTACCAAAATCAACAAGAAACAGTTTTTTCCACTAGAAAGATGCACAAAATGTGTAACTTATATTAGAGAAATCCGTAAGTGATCTTCACTTTGGGTCCCCCTTTCACCCCTCACCCCCTATTTCAATTTCAAACCTTGCTATTCACAAAATAAAATAATTTTAATGAAGTAGGGGTGAAACTGAATACCATTGTATCTAATGGATAAGATTTGAAATAATTATAGCATAATAAACACAATAACAATGAAAGTGCTTTTTAAGAAAAAGACAACTTAAAACTCAAGTATCACCAAATTCAATTTAATTTGAGTTTCAATCATGTTTGCACTACTCATTTAATTACAATGTATTTTCATTTTATTTTATTTAATCTCACCCCATAATGACCGAACTTAGGGTACTAATGTTGAGTTTCCTTCACTTTACAAAATAACTCTTTTGTGTATAAGTTTTTAACAGATACCCACAGTCAAACGTGGTGAGGAAAATGAAATGGAAAATGAAATTAAATGAAATTAATTTATATATATATATATATGATTTTTTAAAGGAAATTGCGTCACTGGGGATCTAAGACTTTTGCATTAATAGTTAAGAAAGGGAAATGCACTTTCAAGTTCCTTTCAAGCCAAGTTTTGTATAAGCAGAGAGGCAGCAGCCACTTTATGGATGAGGCAAGAGTCAGAATAGTGTGAAAAGGGGTTTGTCCATGTAAAAACTTTACGAAATAGGTGAAAGTTTTACATGGACAAATCCCTTTTCACACTATTCTGACTCTTGCCTCACATTCTGTGCTATTGATTGGCCAGTGGTTGGCTCACGTGTTGTATATAAATGTTCTCCTCAGTGTGTGTACTGTTCAATCTTTACTGTTTAGGGTTTTGGGGGGAATTTTTTTGGGTTTTTTTCTATTCCCAATGTGTTCCCAAAAGGTTCCCAAAGTTCACAATATGTTCCCAATAGTACCACACGTTTATGGCATATCTTTTGCCCATACTTGTCTTCTTTTCACCTACTATGTTCACACATTTCATGCCCTTGCCATTAACCTAGGTCAAAATTAATAAAGAACATACTTAGGCATAGAAATTCTTGGGACAACCAATGAGGTGAACTAGCATGCACCCAAAGGGGCCTTGTTTTTTTTTTCTTTTGGGGAGGGAGAGAAAATGTGGAATTTTTTTTTAAAAAAAATTTCTCAATGTGTTCTTATCAAGTTCTTAGCATGTTTTCCAAGCTCCCATTGTGTTCCCCAACATGTTCCCAATAGCAGCTTAATTTTTTCCCATATGCTTTGCCCAATGTTGGCCTCTTGGAACCTAATATAGGTAGACAAGAATATTTCTATATCCAGAAGTTTCCAAAGTTGGAGAATTCTTTTCTGATGGGCCAATCAAAGAAACTCATTGTCAAAAAAGTTCTTAAAATTAACTATGAACTTGGGGAGGCACCCCCAACTAATTTCTAAGAAAAATATTACATCACAAAATAAGTCAGCCATAGGGGGAGGCACTCTACATTTCTATCTTGAAAGTATATTCATGTTTTAAAAAATTAGACGGGTACCTCTGAAGGTCAACTTTTCCATTTTTATGCAATTTAGCATTTTGATTGGCCCATCATCCCAAAAAAAAAACAAAAAACTAACAGATACCTTCGAAGGCTCCCAAAACAACATCCAACACTCTCCAGATAGAAATCTAGAGTGCCTTCCCTTTGGCCCAGGTATATAGTGAAAAGAGGACAATTTTTGGGCAAAGCATATGACATAAAAGTGTGGTGAAATTGGGGAACATTATAGAGGGACACATTGAGAGAACCCCTTGAGAACTCGATGGGAACACATTGGGAACAAGAAATAAAAACAAAAGAATCCCTACCACCAAAGTCCAAAGCCCCACCAAAACCAAAAAAAAAACCGTCCTGAGTAGCATGTTAGGCCTTCTCATTGGTGGCATGAAAATTATGGTCCTAAATTTGGGGCCTAGTCTTAAATGGAAGGAAAAAAAGGGGGAGTAAGAGACTAAGAGTGTACCTATGATTTTATATTATTAATAAGAAGCGTTTTTTTTTTCCCCTTAAAAGTTTGCTGCATTTCAGTTTGTGTATAAAGTTCTGCTTCTCCATCTTCCTTGGCGTCTGCTCTGCTCTTATTGCGTCCTTTTCACCCATTTCCTCCGCATTGTCACCCATTTCCTCCGCATTGTCTCGTTGCACTCGCTTCGTCTCTCCCTCTCCTTCTCTCCTTCTCTCTCTCGTGTCCCCATTAGCTCCCTGTCTGTGTGTGTATGTGTGTAGTGTCTACTTCTTTCACAAAGTTTTTGACGAGTTTTTTTTTTTTGGGTTGTTTGTTGCTACTGTGTTTTGACGAGTTTTTTTTGGTTGTTTTGTGGCCTGCTGTGTTTTAACGATTGGATGAGGACTAGTTAGTTATTTGCTTTGCAGCTGGATCTAGACGCCTCGTCTTTTTCTCTCTTTTTTGGTCGTTTTTGTCGGTGATTTGGAGTTTTGGTGGAGGAGAGAGACAGGAGAGAGATAGAGAGTATCGTAGTCTCGTTTGTTGTTGTTGTTTCTGTTTTGTTTGTTGCGAGGATTTGTTGATTGCTTCATTGTAGTAGGAAAATTCTTGATAGTCAAGAGTTTGCCAATTGGAAGCTTTGCCGGTTTTCTTTCTTTTGTGTTTGGAGAAAGAGGAAGATGGGATCCTGCAAAGAGAGATTGATTGTGGACGTTGAAAGCGGATCAGCTGTACTTCCTGGCAGCAACAGCAGTGCGACTGCGGATAGTGGTGAGTACGTGCGCTTGGCGGAGTCGGCAGATCAGACCACGGCGACTGCTTTTTCTCGCGACGGAAGTAGACGATCGCTGAGAATAGCGTCCACGGTTTTGGTGACTCTCTGCTGTTTGATAGTGGCGTTGCACGGAACAGTGAGCTTGTACGAACGCATTGACGTACTGGTGAGAAGAGGAGGCGTAGTAGCACCCCCCGGGCTGTTGTCCTGTAATGAGCTCGAAGCAGCTGTTCACAAGCGCTTGGACGATCCCTCTCTGCAGAACCCGCATAGGACTTCGTTCCATTACCAACCTGCCAAGAACTGGATGAACGGTAAGCAAAAACTGGCGTCGGATCGATCTCCCAGCGAAAATTTCTTTGGATTTTTGTTTTTGGATCTGCGGCCGCGAGAGCGGCAATGCTATAGACAGTTTGTTGATTGATGACTGCGAGATGAAGTTTCTCTGCGGATTCAACACTGATGCTTCAAGTGGGACGTGATTGTTTGCCATGTGATCACATGTTTCTGGTCGGACGCGATCTGTTTTTGTTGCTTTCGATCCGCAGATCCGAATGGTAAGATGTCAATCCCTCTTGCTTCAACCGTTTTGTTGCATCTTGAAACCTCCGCTAAGAGAACTGCAATTCCGTCAAAGTTGTTGCAATCTTGCAGTGATGATCAATGTTTTAATATGACACTGTATTAGAAATTATCACCAAATCTTTCTTTGGTTTTGAGGTCTTTGGGGTGTACATGTTATTGTCTCTCTCTTTGGATTTTTTGAGTTTGAATCCAGCTTTTGAGTGTGTGGGCATTATTTGCAGCTCCCATGTACTACAAGGGATACTACCATTTGTTCCACCAGTACAACCCTTTTGCAGCAGTCTGGGGCAACATCGCCTGGGCTCATGCTGTCTCCACAGATCTTGTTCACTGGCTCTACTTGGAGAATGCTTTGGAGCCTGACCAGTGGTATGATAAGGAGGGAGTATGGTCAGGCTCAGCTACCATCGGACCTGATGGTGTCCCCTTCATTCTCTACACAGGTAAGTACTTCGAGCTCACACGTCTTTTCTTGAGCAGCTTAGTGCAAAAGTAGTTGAAAAATCTTCTTCATCACACATCTGGTGTCTTTTTAATCACACTCTTCTCATCTGGTCTTTGAGCTCATAACTATAAATTTATTATGGATTTGTTTTTTTTTCTTTTGGGTTGTTGTGCTGCTGTAGGTGTAGTAAACAAAGGAGCCAAGAGAGATGGACATTTCAAGCAGATGCAAAACATGGCAGTGCCTGCTGACCCTTCAGACCCACTTCTCAGAAAGTGGATCAAAGTGCACCACAATCCCATAGCAACACACCCTGCAAGTGTTAGTGAGGAGGACTTCAGGGATCCATCAACTGCCTGGCAGAAGAGTGACGGCAGTTGGATGTTCACAGTGGGTGGCAAGAATGGGACTAATGGTGTGGCCTTCCAGTACCGAAGCACGGATCTGCACAATTGGACGTTACAAGAGTCACTGCTGTATGAGTCACCTGAAACGGGAATGTTGGAGTGTGTAGATTTCTTCAAAGTGGGTTATAATAATGCACCCCCCTCTGGAGAAGTTCCTGACACATACGTCTTCAAAGCAAGTGTCAATGATGAGGCCCACGATTACTATGCCATAGGCACATATGACGAGGTTGCTGGGAAGTTTATCCCCACTGATCGGAAGCTTGATATTGGGCATGGATTCCGCTTAGACCGTGGAAAGTACTATGCTGCCAAATCCATGTATGACCCTGTCAAGAACAGAAATATTATGTGGGGGTGGGTGAACGAATCTGACACTATGCAGATGGACATCGAAAAGGGCTGGTCATCTGTTCTGGTAAGATCCCAACAGTTCCCTCCTGCCTTCCCTCTCTCCCTTCCTCCACTGATTGTCATCGAGAAGGAGCAGCTGCACCTGGGATTGAAAGAATGGGTCAAAGGTTGGTTGCTGATAGATACCAGCTACTTGAGGAATTTCCTTTCTCATCATCCATCTTCTGTTTGCTATTTTTTCTGCAGGGAGTTCCAAGGTCCCTTGCTGTGGACAGTAGGACAGGTGTTAACCTTATCCAGTGGCCCATTGAGGAAATTAATGCATTGAGGGGGGCCAAAGTGTCAAAGACAGATGTGAAGCTTGAGGCAGGTGCTGTTGTGGAAGTTGAACGTGCTTCAGGTGGTCAGGTAGAGCACAAATGTCCAGATCAGAAGGGCTTTCTTGCATCCCATTCAAATGTCCAGATTGAAGAGTGTTCTTGCATTGCATCAAAATGGTCAAACCTATGCATCACAAAACAGACCTTGTACTGTACATTAGTTTTGAAAGAATTGTGCAATCATTTCTTGAATCAGCAAACTGTTCAAGAGTTTGGTGATTGATTCTCTGTTGCCAATTCAATGGGACATTTGCAGTTGGATGTGGAGGTAGTTTTTGAATACCCGGACATATCAGCTGTGAGTGTTCTAGAAACAGCAGCCTTCGACAACCACTTTGATTGCAGTCAGGGTGGATCTGCACATCGTGGCATCTTGGGGCCATTTGGACTGCTTGTCTTAACAGACAATGACTTTCAAGAGCAAACAGCTCTGTTTTTCTACATTTTGCAGACAAGTGATGATCAATGGACCACAACATTTTGCAGTGACATAAGCAGGTGTGGTCTAATTCCAAAGAACTCAGTTTTTTTCTCTCAAGATCAGCCCATGTTCAGATTGTTTCAGCCAACAAACACTACATGAAAATGAATTGTTGCTAAAGGGAACTATTACCATTTTTTGGCACTAGACGTCCACACAGTACCAGCAATTTCTCCTTGCCACTATTGAAGTCCTTTCTCCACTGCCTGTGTAAAAATGCTTAAACTGTTTGTGTGTCTTCCCTATGCTTTGGCCCCACTGCCTTATTGGACATTTGAAAGGCATTTTATTTCAAAACTGTCAGAAAATGGAGAGGAAGAGAACTGACTGTGGGCACTTCTGCCATGCAGATCATCTTTGCTACCTGGCATTGACAACACAGTGTATGGCAGCAAGGTGACAGTTTCGCCAACAGAAGATTCTCTGTTACTTCGTGTACTTGTGAGATTCTCCTCCCTCATTCTCATAATGAAATGTGTACTCCTAGTCTGTTTTCAAACCATTTGTTTGATTTGCTGATGAAACTACTTGAAGTGGCTCTTCTTGTTTCTGTTGGGATTACATTACAAGAGTGTTTTATTACATACTATGTTGGATGCTATTTGCAGCCATGGGCATCTCTATGTTTTTAAAGTCCTTCTGCATATGTAAAAAAGATTGCATCTTGTTTGAATCTGGAATACTTTCTCTTTTTCTGTTCAAGGCTAACAGGAACCTGTTTTGGATGTTTTCAGGTTGACCGATCAATAGTGGAAAGCTTTGTGCAAGGTGGACAAACCACAATCACCTCAAGGGTGTATCCAAAGGTGGCCATTGACAACCTTGCAAACCTCTATCTCTTCAACAATGGCACTATCCCCATCACTGTGCGGAGCCTTGATGCTTACCATATGAAAAATGTTATAATGCGTCCTTTTTAGATACATTCTATTTTGTTCTCTAAAGCACAAGAGAAAATGATCATGAAAACCTCCTTGACATGGTAGTTACATTAGGTTGAAGCTATTTTATGGAATTCTGCTTTCCAGATAACAGTAATTCCACTCATAGCTACAGAGTCATGCACAGCTCCAATGGTGGCATTCAGTACTTACAAGTGTACCTTAGAATCTGAACAGTTACTCATACATTCCTTATATGGTGCAAAAACTCTTTTGCACCATTTGTACACTATACAATCTCTCTGGACACTTACCTTTAAGGTTTTTTCTTACTGAAGTTTATTTGTATTACTTATGAGCAAGCACTCTTTTGCCAATCACATATTTTCACTTCGGAGAGTTCTTTACTACACCAAAATGTTCTAGATAATAGGTAGTCTTTCTAGTGTGTGCATATAATATTCTTGTCAATTATGACTTCTTGGTGCAGTACAAATGTCATGTACAAATTATGTCTACTACACCAATTCCATGTCTCCGGTCTTTCTAGATGTATGGTGGTAGAACTGAATATAATCAAATATTACCATAAACAGCCCACCATGTTTTTAGGAGTTGCTACCAATAGATTTCTACAACATCAAAAGCCAAATGTGCAAATTCTTTTGAATGCATAATCTTATCAAATAGAAGTGCCAGTTCAAATTTACTGAGGATGAAAAAATGGCCTCCTTGTGAAAACATAGTCATTTTTGCAACCTTTTGAGACTAGCCTACTGGTAGTTGATTTGGTTTTATTCTCAATGTCAAATCAAGTCTTCTTGTCCTTATATTTCATTTGTTCAATGCATTTGGTTGTAAGTAGACGGCATTTGCCAGGTGGAAGAGTCATATGGAAGCATGTATATTACCTTATTAGCCTTAAGACTCTTCCAAAACTACATGCACATGACATTGTGAGTGTATAAATCATTGTATTCCTCTAAATATTTCCACTTGGACTGTGACCAAAATGAAGATAAACATGACAAATTTTTAAGCTTATTCATTTGTTGTGTTCTATGCAATGGACATACTCTTCCTTCTACAACATTCAATACTGGCACATTAAATCGTACAAATTCCAAATACCTTGTGCTACATGGTTCTTGTCTGAATTCCAATTTCATGTATCCAATGGTTTTCATTAGTGGTATGCAAGCTACAACTTCCCGATCAAATATCCTTGCATGCGCATCCTTCAAAATTTAGCAAGAGAGAGTAATGGATGCAATAGCTCAATGCTTAGCAAACATGAATCACAATTTTGACAATCGGTGACAAATTCAGCAATTGATTGGCAATAGCCCCCCAAAAAAATAAATTTGAGGCATTGGAGTCTCGATTCCAAGGCAACAACATTTTGGACATGTCCATAGATTGATATTAAAAAAGCCCCCCAAAAAGACCCTAGTCTTGATTCCAACACATTACAATGGTCCATCAACAATTTGAATGCTATTACTTTTTTTTAAATTAATATTTCTTTAAAATTAGTCCTTCCATTCCAACTAGTAGTTCAACCATGTCAATCATTTTGGACCTAGTTATTTTAATCATCTCAATCAACATAGACTCAATCAAGTTCTTGAAATAAAAATGATTGGTTATTATGACTTAGTCCAAAATTGTTCGATGTCTATTATGGTTGAATTTTCAATAAATAAAAAGATGTAAAAACCATGATTTTAATAATGCCACCAAGACAACATCCCCTATGTGATTTAGCTACATTGTCACTAGAGATACACACAACACAAGCAAAGGTAAAACATTGTCCTTGCAACAAAGCATAACAAAGGTGAGGAAACATAAGCAACAATCAATAACCCTCATGAATTTGAGTCAAAAATTGATGCATAGATTATCTCACATGCTTCATAAAATATACAAAGAGTAACCTCCGTGAGGGCTTCTATTGTAATCACAATTGTTGGCCACACCATGATTCCAGTACCAAGGTACATAATAGCTTGTCAACAATAAAGACAACCACAATAGTGACATTGGATGCAAGGTTGCAAAGTTATGCAAATTCAATACCAGGTACACCAAATACCCCAACAATACAACGTACAGGCCACAGTAAACCATCACCCACCAATGCACCATACACTGGATGCCTGTATGATTCAGTTATGGATGAGCCTCAACTGAATTACAACCCAGTTATCATCCTCGTACCCCATTCCATAAGGAGTACGTCTAACATATAGACGAGTAGGTAAGAAAATAGGGGACTAATAGGTAAGTAGATAATTAAACATAGTAGGTAGGTAGGGGCTGTTATTTACATCATCCATCCTTGATGGTGCACAGGTGGGTGCTGGTTCACTGTGGCCCAAGGTACACAACAATATACCCAACCTATACTCATAATATTAGCCTAATATAACAAGTAGGAAGGCAACAATGGTAGTTGAAGGAAGTGGACCAGCCCTAGCCACCTGCTAGATGCAAACAACCCTTTAAGCCCTTCTTGAAGAAATGACTAGTATGCAATACCCAAGAGATCTTTAGATCCTACAAGATTAGGTAGCAATGTTCAAGAAGGTTACTTTATCCTCCATGGTATTTGACTACTACATTAGTGCCACCTTCAATAGGTCTAACACTACTAACTCATGTGGATAGTAATCCACCTAGGAAAGCATTGTAGTACCCTAACTATGAACCTAGGTCAAATACAAATTATCACAACAAGTTATACAAGCTAATGGAGAATGGCAAGAGAAGCCCATCATAAACATGTTTAGCTATACACTACATGATAAGGTCTCAAAATGGGGTGAGAACTACTTACAAAGTCATCCCTGGTATACCTTCCAAAAATATTTGGAGCAAGCGTTTTGAAAGCACTACCAAAAGGTGCAAAATGATGACTAGGTGTACACAACACTATGCACCATTAATCAAGGGCATACCAAAAAGGTGGAGGAATATTACAAGCATATCTTCAAATTGGCTAACTGCTTGCAACATAAGGTTAATGATAAATTCTTGACTATTGTATTCATAGTAGGATTTGAACCATACTTGCACATTGCCAGTACATGCATGACATAGGATACCCTAATTGAACAAAAGGAGGTTATGGTAACTTGTGAGGAGATGGATGAAAAAGATGAGTACCTTGCTAACATATTGGATGCACATAATATCTCTAAGAAGAGGACAAATGCAAAGAAAACTAATGAGGTATGCAATTTTGCTATAAAAAATGTAGCCGTAGTAAGGAACATTGCCACTTCAATCTAGAGAATCCTAACAACAAGCTACAAGAGTATGGCAAGGATATTGTAAATGTCCATGAGGTCAATGCTCAAACCTCTAGGTAATCAAACTAGAAGAAAGACAAGAAAAATTTAACTAAGGATATATTACTAACTAGTGGTATGGATTTTTCATTTGCAAGCAATTAGATCTTCATCCTCAAAATTGTCCTAATCAAGTGGAATTCCAAGCAATGTTAGTTTTTGGCAATAGAGTAGACCCCAACATCAATACAACCACAAGAGGCCAAAAAGGAAAAGTTGTAACTAATCAACATGGACATTGTTGTAGTAACCATAAGAAATAAGACACCCAAGGATGTCCCATTCCAAGAATGGGAACCTATCAAGGGGAAGGACCCCTACACTAAACAAAGGAAAAAGAAATTTAGAAGTTCAAGATATATGCCATCCCACAATTGCAGAAAGATGAGCTGAAATTATCACCTAATATTTCAAGGAGTTCAACAATGGAATACCAAATGGGCAAACCTACCCACCCAAGAAAAGAAATTGCCTACTATAAAAGATGACAACAAAAGATAGGGACCAACTCAACCTACTATATTTCAACCAATCCAAGGTATTGGGCAAAAATTATTAGATAGTAAGTATACATTCACTTTTGGGTAATTATTGTAAATTACACTTGATTTAAGGACGTATCTACAAGTTAAATTAAATCTAGTAGTACCCAAGGATTTTCTTGTCAAGTTGGCCCTAGTTGTGGTTATTATGGATATCAATGTAGCAATAGTTGATGCACACATTGTAGTGATTCAAATCCATGTGGAAAAGAATGTAGTGGAAGATTTGTTCGACTAAATAAAGGTTCAAGAATCAACATAATCATTGAAGATCTAATAAAGAAGTTGGGACTACATTAGTACAAAAGTGGGTGTAATTCACTAACCTAAATCATTATGGGACTTTTAAAATGAAATAGTTCATTGCATTTTAGTGATTTCACCCTGGTTAAAGTTATTTCACTATAATATCATTATGTAAACATAATGTTTCACTATTAGTTGACATAATTCACTATTATAATTTATTGTGATAAATAGGTTTCCTTTTATGTTATTGTTTTAAATACCCTATGTTACTTTATGATATACCCTATATTATTTTAAGCTACTTTAATTATTTTAACTTATACCCTAAATTATTATACGTTATTCTACTTTAAGGTATCCTAACTAACTTCTTATAGGTTTTTTACTTTAAGTTATTTTAAATTAAATTATTCAACTAACCTTAGGTTATTTTATTTTAAGTTAGTATATGTTATTTCAAGTTATACTTTAAGTTATTCAAGGTCATTACACTTTATGTTATTATAAATTATTTTTCTTAAATATAAATTTTTTAAATAATCTAAAATATAATATAATGACTTAAGGTAAAATAACCTAAAATAACCAATAATAGGTTATGAAAAATAATTTAAAATAACTTACAATAAAATAATTACCAATAGCATATGATAATATAGCTTAGAATATCTAACAATAGTTTATAATAGAATAACCATCAATAACCACCAATAAAATAGCCACCAATAGCCATTAACAAAATAACAACTAATAATTATCATAACCACTAATAAAATAATCACCAATGGCCTACAATAGAATAGCCAACAATAGCCATTAATAGAATAATCACCAATAGCTATTAATACAATGAATATTAATAGTCATTAATAAAATAGCCATTAATAGAATAACCACAAATAGTCAATAGCAATATAACCTAAAATAACCAATAATAGCATAAGGTGAAATAGCCTTCAATAACAAAAAATAACCAACAACAGCTTCACATAGCCAAAAATAGCCTCAAATGAAATAACTTAGAATAACCATAAATAGTCGTAAATAATGTAAGGTGAAATAATTTAAAACAAAAAAATGGCCCTAAAATAGTTAAAAGTAGCCTAACGTAAGTAGTATATATTATTATATTAACAAAAGTCTTATCCATTTATTAAACATTTTCTTTTCCAAAAGAATGGTCATTGAAATGTTATTGAATAATGATATTCAAAAAAAATTGTTCAAATGATTTTACACTTTAAAAAAGAAATAAATGTAATTATGTAAATTATTGAAAAACTTTTAAATTAAATTTTAATCATTTCATTTGGACAAAACTTCAATAAGATATGAGTTTTCAAAGTTTGTGTTTTTATAATGTTTAAAATAAAGTATTTGATAAATATAATGCAATGTAACACATTATCACAACAAGTGTGGTGGCTTGATGGTAGGGGTGTTTGCTTCCATCCAAAAAGTCAAGGGATCAAACCTCACAAATGGTGATGCACCCTCAAGCTCCTTAATGGACTCACTACAAGTCCAGAAGTGAAAACAGCGGAAGGAGAAAGAGTTGGGGCGCGCTCCGTAACTCATAGCACTTCAAGGGTAAAAGGGTGTGTTGGAGCTCCGAGATGGGGACTAAGAAAATTGACAAGCAATTCAATTATTCACACGAACTTGCACATACCAAACAACAAGTTAGTTAGTGCATAATTAGAACACTTTTAGTGCATGGACGAACCATGGGCAAACATGAACTCACAAGATTCACCATAGCTCGGACTTGGGGGAAGCCAAAGTATACTATAAGGGGGAAGCCACCACCTTCCCCCTTATAATATATTCTGTGCTTAGCCATAGGACCAGCACCCAAATTGGGATTCCCACCATTTTGCATGCCCATAACTTTGAGTGCAGACCTTCGATTGATGTGAAGTCTAAAGCAAAGTTGTAGCCCTCATTGAGAGCTTTCCAACGGTATGTGGCATGCCACCTACACGCAAAGAAGTCAGGGCGATTCTTGATTTTTAATGGTTGGGAGTCAAATTGACGATTTGATTCCCGGCCCTTCTTTTGGCCATAACTTGTGTTTTAATTACCCAAATGGGTCATACAAGCCCATTTTAGACATCTACATCCCAAAATCTTTCCAATGATATAAGGAACTTTTCAATTCAATGAGTTTTGACCCCTGAAAGCGCCCTCTGAAAATTTGGAAATCCATTGGGACTCCAACTCCCAGAGTGGGGGAGCTCATTTGGGAGTGTGGGGGTTCATTACCTCACATTCTCTTGCACTTCCGAGAGCATGAAAGGTGACTCCCGGGCTCACTCTTGGCCCGCACCTTCACAAGCCCTTGCCTTGGTCACGAACCCAAAGCTAAGGTTGCAACAAATGGTGTGTTTGTGATCGATAATGGTAAGTTGACCGAATATTTTCCTATGTAGTTCACTAGAATAAATGCCTACTTAGGTTGATTGCATGGCCTATGTACCTAAGCTAAGTTTTTAACCTAATATAAGTAGTGACACGTGTCAATAATTCATAGGCTAAAAAAATCATGAAATTATCAATAATATTAAATATTAAATAATTTAAATTTAATTGATTTCCATGCTCCTAGTTAATTAACTAACAAGTGAAATGGCTTGATAAATTTGTATTTCATTTTAAAGTAACCTTGTTTCACTAGGTATTAGTGGACCAATTCACTATCCGTAACAACTAATCCTCGTTCACTAAAGGATGAACCAATTTCACCATGGTAAAAATGTCCAAATTCACTCAAAATTTAATGAAACCCAAAATGAACTAGGATGCATTTTGATGTAGTGTTACTTCTACCAAAACTAGCTCACCATAATTTATGGATGATAAATCATACAATGACCAACCTATGGGATTGATTTTTAAAACTCAAGATTTGTATTCACGAGATTTAATATGTAATATTTTTAATGTATTATAATATGATTTGCTATATTTAGTTAAATTTTATGCTACATGTTTGGTTGTGACTACATGATCATAAGCTATCCCATGATTAGTGTACTAATTTCATCACAATTGAATGCAATGGTGCATTAAAAACCATAGATGTAACCAAAAGACCTTATGGCAACATTAAAATGTTCAAAATATTATTATAATATGATATTATCCAAGGAATAAATGAATGAGGAAGAAGACAAAATTTTAGTTATTAAATTAAACTTACTTTTGATTTAAACAATTATTTTACATGAGATGGATGTTGTTCCATTATGTACTTTGACAACTTTGACCATCATACTTAGGACAATATTGAAATAAATAAAATACTAACCAAATATAAATTACATGAATTGAAAATTGTTGAATGAACCTTACTCCAAGAGGTGCAAGTCAAAAAAATTCAACATCTCTGTACTCAAGAAGAACCATTGTATTTAAAAATTAATGTTATTTTCATATAAAAATTGTTACTATTAAATTTGGCAAAACTTGATTAAATTTGAATAATTAGTTAAATAAAATTATTTAAATAAAATTGGCTTAAATTAATTAAACTTGATTAAAGTATGTTATTTAGGTTAAAATTGGTGAAACTTGGTTAAACTTGAATAAAGTATGTTATTTAAGTTAAACTTGGTGAAACTTCACTAAACTTGGTTAAAGTAGGTTATTTTGGCTAATTTGGCAAAACAAGATCATTTTGGTTAAATTAGTTTTTATTTAGTTACAATTGGTTAAATTAAGTTACTTAGCCTAAATCATGTTTAATTTGTCTAAACTTGACAAAATTTGACAAAATGGAACTACTTAATCTAAAGTATGTTAACTTGTAGGCTACAATTGGTTAAATTATTTCAAACTATGTTACTTGGGCTAAATAGGCTAAAATGGGCTAAACTTGGAAAATTTTGATAAAATTAAGCTACTTAAGCAAAACTTGGCAAAACTTTGTAAATATTGCCTACTTAGGCTAAACTAGGCTAAATTAAGATAAACTAGGTTACTTAGGTTAAACTTGGGTAGATTTAAGATATTTAAGCTAAATTAAGGTTATTTGTTTTATTTAGGTTAACTTGGTTGGACTAGGTTACTTGTACAAAATTAGGGCAAAATTGTGTTATTCAAACAAAACTAGGTTAAACTAAATTAAATGAAGCTAAATTAAGCTATATGAAGTTGAATTTAATGAAATTATTTTACTTAAACTAAACCTAGGTAAATTGGGTTAAATTTGGCTTAAATTATTAAATTAAGTTAAATGAGCATAGTTAGATTAAATGAAGTTATTTGGACTAAATTAAGCTACTTAAACTAAACTAGGTTAAATTGAACTAAACAAGGTTAAACAAAAAAAATTAGGCTACTTACATGTTAGATTAATTAAATTTAGTTTAACCTAGGTTAAATGTGGGCTAAACCTATAAGTTTAAACTAGGTTTATTCTAAAGGTTAAACCTAGGTTAATCCTGAAGGCTAAACATCCAAAGGTAAAATTAATTTATATCATGTATTTAATTAATTTCAAACTTTTGAAAAGTCTTGAATTAACAAATTACCATGTGGAGATTGGAAATTTGGAAAAAAACTTTGATTTTAAGGGTCACCATATGATGGAACAATATATATTAATAATGTTTTGTCTCACTAAATGATCCAACAAATAGATGTTTTCCATGTTTTGTTTTGAATTCCATAGAAATTAACTTGATCCTAATGACTAATTAGAAAAGTTCAAAATTAATAGTTAAGTCCAAAACTAACTAAATATGTGTTCTTAACCTAAATGTTATATGTAAAAGCTAAAACTAGAGACTAACATAAAATGTAAACCTATAAATTAAACTTAATATCTAGGTTAATCCTACAAATTAAACCTAGGTGAAGCCTAAAGGTTTTAATTATATTATATTATATTATATCTAGAGATTAAAAAACCAAGGTTAAACCTAGGTCAATTTAGATTAAACCTAGCTACATGTTCCTATTTTTATTTTATTTTTATAGTTGGTCAAACAAGGTCAACTATGTTCAACATGAGTATTAGTTGTGTAGTCATAATTATAATCATGTAATCCTAATAATGGTTGTAATTGAAACTTTGATAGTGACCCAAGTTCAAATATCATTTCATGATTATAGTTGGACATTAATCGCAAGTTGTCCTAATCATGAAAACCATGTTTTGGTATAGTGTCACAAAAGATAAAACCAAATTCTTCTAGCATTGTTATTTTAAGTTGAACGAAATTTGTCCTTTCTTGCACAAGTCATATTGGAAGCACATGGAGCTTATCAACTACATATTTCATGTCCATGCCTCCTATGCAATAGTTAAAGTTTTCATGACAAAACCAAAACTTTTGAAGTTCACAAATGGCACCTTTGAAGCTAAACCACCAACCATCAAAACATGGAACAAGAATGCCACTAGTTTTTGTTGGTATGATTTAGTAGGTGTAGTAATTTTATTTTTCTTTTTCAATGTAAAATATATAGAGTTGAACTTGGGAAAACACTATTCAATACACCAAACACCATAATCACAAGCATTTTCACACATTCCTTAACATTGTGCATGAAAACATAATGGCACATCTTGCATTACCAATGGACTCACCACTATTACATCTAATCCACTATCAATGCAAATAAAAGTGGTGAATTGATGAGAAAATTTATTGTAGTCATGCCTATGCAAGTCCTCCTTTGACACTAGGGGAAGATTTGCGCATTGTTTATGTGATTTGAAACCTCTTCACCTTCCAAATGCAATGTCTTTGATTATAGGAGGAGCTCAATGTGCATTTTGATACAATTGTTGTCATTTGCAATGGGTTGCCAAATTGTCTAATTTCACATAAATAAGGTTCATTCTTATTTGAACCTTGTCTCAATTGACCATCCTTCAAGTACTCCATGTACAATGAACTCTACTTGAAAACTTGCACGTAATCATCAAAAGTGGAGTGTACAATCAAGCATCCCTTTTCCTCGATTGTTGGAGCCAAATGCCTGGATTGTCTCCAACAAATTACAAGTTGACATGTCTATGAACTCCTTTATTGTGAACTTTTGCAAACATGTTGAAAAGATGATGTAAGATTAAGAAATTACATGACATGTGAATTATGCACTTTCAAATTGATAAAATATCGGTGGGAAGATTTACATGTAGCATGAATCTTCCCCATTGTTTCACATGGAAATGCTAAATGTTCAACAGTTATTAAACTCGTGAATCACACTTTCACTAATAGCCCAAAAGGAATACCACCAACATTGAATTGCAACATATCAAACATTGTCATCTTCCAAAGATGTCACATTCTTATATTCAAAACACAATGTCTTATGTCCGTCTTGGAACTCCGATACAATCAACTACATAGTATGTTTATAAAATGACCGAATCTAATGAAAGAAGCAAGTTTACTCCCTATTAACCATCCTCATAAATGGGATTTCCAAACCCAAAAAGAATTCTAATGACATTCCAATTTACATGCGCAATATCTGCCATGAACCTTTTGAAGTTAGTTTCAACGACTCCATACTTGAGCATCACCTTGTTAAGTTTCATCCACAAGACACATCAAGCTTCCTTGGATTTTGATTACATGCCATAGATAGCATTGGTCATGATTTTATAGTAAATTGGGTTGTAATGTGACACACCATGGTGGTCCATCCTTTTACACAATTGACATGATCAGACACCATCCAATTGCATCCCTTGACCAAATCCACATTGTTGGCACTATTGTCAATGAACATCTTAAAGAATAATACCTCCTTACATGAAATATGTCTTAAAATTTTTTATCTTGAATGTAATCGTAATGACTTTTGAACTTTAGTAAAAGTATGTTATCAATGTAACCTCTATTTGGGGGATGGGGTTTGAATGATGCTATGAGGTTATTTGTCCATCATTACTTTTTTTCCCTTTAGAGGCTCCATCAAGTTGTTGCCATGTCCTCATTGAATAGGTGTTGGGATAATAGTGACTTACTTGCAAACAAAGTAACTACAAAAAGATTTCCCACAAAGTGTGCAATAAACCTCCCCTTCAACCAAAACCACCAATTCTTCCATAGCTTCCCTACACATGTTGTTTTGGACGAGATGATCATGAATGTCAAAAGGTGTCAAACTTGTGGACAACATAGTAGATGTAACATTTATAGGTCTACACACATAAGGGCATAACACCACAAAATTTCCAACCAATTGTGAAGGTAGGAGG
>Ga0116229_10004388_pt1 | contig 23120 bp, 15 predicted proteins | sample S1TSphgellanicum_3_FD_87313 | JGI IMG/M metagenome (GOLD analysis project Ga0116229, IMG submission 87313) | Host-associated microbial communities from peat moss isolated from Minnesota, USA - S1T2_Fc - Sphagnum magellanicum MG | ecosystem: Host-associated > Plants > Peat moss > Unclassified...
TCCTACCACAAACCATTAATTCAAATAGCAACCCAGGAAAAGGCAACAATGCTGTTATTCAGGAAATCTTTAAGTCTAAACGTGAAGTCCTTATTTTAACAAGAAATGAATTTGAGGAATTGCTATAACTCCTCATCCTCAAATGATGAAGACATGATAGAGCAAAAGTTTGCAAACATGGATAGATAGATAGAAATAATATGTTTTTACAATTGTAAATATTGTTGTTAATTCATTTGACATGTTCAATGCCCATGAGTTAGAAGAGGGCATGTGTTAGATAGTGGATCTAATTGTGAAAGTTTGAGTTGAACTTGTTAAATTAATGTGAACAATGCCAAGGTTGTCCAAAATAGTGAACAATTTCACATGGGTAGAATTCAACAAGTTAATGGCATTAGCAGTGCCCACCATAGCTCACCATACATGATTTACAAATGAACACCACATTTTGGTTTTCAAATTAAAATTTTGGTTTTAAAGGTTTGGGATTTGGGTTTTGGATTAAACATTTTATCATAAGGTTTGGATTAGGGTTTTTAATTAGGGGTTTGGATTAAGGTTTGGGTTTATGCTTTTGGTTAGAGTTTTAGGGGTTTCGACAAGGCTAAGGGTTTGGATTAAAGTTTTGGTTTTAGGGGTTTGGATTAGGTTAAAGGTTTGGGTTTAGGGTTTGGATTAGAATTTTAGTTTTAAGGGTTTGGAATAGGTTTTGGTTTTAAAGTATTGGATTAAAATTTTTATTTTAAAGGTTTGGGTTTAAGGTTTTGGTTAAAGTTTTAGGGTTTTGGATTAGGTTTCGGTTTTAAGGTATTGGATTAATATTTTAATTTTAAAGTTTGGGTTTAAATTTTTGGTTAAAGTTTTAGGGGTTTGGATTAGGTTTTGGTTTAAGGAATTGGATTTAGGTTTGAATTTTAAGGGTTTTGGTTATAGTTTTAGGAGTTTGAATTAGGTTTTGGTTTTAAGGGATTCGATTAGGGTTTTAATTTTATAGTTTTGGGCTTAAAGTTTTAATTGTAAAGGTTTGGGTTAAGGTTAAGGTTTTAAGTTAAGGTTTTGGTTTTATGAATTTGGATTAAGGTTTGATTTTTAGGAATTAAAGTTTAAGTTTGAATTAAGTTTTTGTTTTAGAATTTAAGTTATGGTTTAAGGTTTACGATTTTGGATTAAGGTTTATGTTGTAGAGTTTAGTGGATCATGTGTGGTTTGCAAGTGATCACCACATTCAAACATGGCATTTTTCAAAATTGACCCCTTACCACATTTTTTGTAATTCATTTTGTATATGAAACATGATAATGGCACATGTAGTGTTATGACCTTAACCTTGGGCTCATGACCAAGGCAATGGCATGGAAAGGTGCAGATTGAAAGTGGAATTTGAGAGTCACACTCACACTCTCGGGAATGCAAAAAATTGTGAGGGAATGAGCCCACACACATTCCCAAGTGGATTGCCATTTTGGGAGTTGGAATTTTTATGGAGTCTCGAATTTTCAAAGAACAATTTGAAAGGTCAAAATTCATTAGATTGAAAACATTTTTATACCATTGGAAAGTTCTTCATATGTAAATGTTTAAAATGAGTTTGCATGATCCATTTGAGTACTTGCAACATAAGTTATGGCCAAAAGAAAGGGTAGGAATCAAAATGAAAATTTGATTCTCGACCATTAAAAGTTGGAAATCGCCCTAAATTATGTGTGTGCAGGTGGCATGGCACATATCATTGGAAAGATTTCAACAAAGGCTATAACTTTGCTTTGGACCTCATTTCAATTGGAGGTCTGCATAAGAAGTTATGAGCGTCCAAAATGATGAGAGTCCTAATTTAGAGAATTTCTGGACTCCTGATTTGGGAATCTCAAGAAAAATGACATTTGGGTGTAGCCCTTATGGCTAATCACAAATAATATTATAAAGAGGAAGGTGGTGGCTTCCCCCAAATCCAAGCCATGGTGAGTCTTGTAAGTCCATGTATGCATGTGGTTTGTTCATGCATCAAAAGTGCTTTAATTATGCACTAACCAACTTGTTGTTTGGTTTGTGCAAGTCTAATTGGTTCGCTTGTCACTCGTCCTAATCCCCATCCTGGAGCTCCAACATGCCTTTCTTACCCCCAAAGTGTTGTAAGCTAGGAAATGTACCCCAATTCCTTTTTCCATTATTTTTGCTTTTGGATTCACATTTGAATCTTTCAAGGAGTTTAGGGGTGTGTCATGTAGATTTTTTTTTATGGAACTAGTTAAATAATGTAATTTGTGATGATGTCATTTTCATTACATCTTGCATCAATGATGAGATAAAAATAAGATCCAGTGGTTCACAATCAAAATTAAACTTATGTTAGGCATCACCATACCAAAGTTCAAAGGTTGCATTGGGTTGATTGATGGCACATTCATGAAAATTTGCAAACCCTAGAATAATGTTACACATTAGGACCTAGTTCAATGAACGCAATAAGATTTATTTGATGATCAACATTATTGTTGTTGATCATCAAAGATTGTTCATTTACTTTAATTATAAATATATAGGCTTTTACCATGATGTCACCATCTTGCATTAGTTTAAACTGCATCAAAACTAACATTAATTCTTTGTGCATGATCATGAATATTTTGAGTACTTATTGGGGGACCTCAACTATTTGGGCAAAGAAATCCTCATCATGAGGAAAATTGGGAAGCATGAGGTGGCTCTTAATGTTAACTAAGATGCTATCAAGGCCTACAACAAAATGCACATTGGGTACAAAGTGTGAATGGAATGGGGGATTGGTGGTTTGAAAAGGAAATGGAGATAATTGATGAAAAATGTTGATTCCACAAAACCCAAGTACACACATTTGTTCAAAGTTGTAACTATCTTTAAAAACTTTTTGCACATATATCAAATGGACTTCACATTTGAAGTCATAAATGAATGAATGCTTGACCTTATTGACCATAGTGAAGATGGATATTTCTAATTCTACAAGTGCAACAATTCCTTACTTCGTGTTTTGAACTCCTCCTCACCTATAACTCCTAGATCCCTAATTATTTCCAATTTATTTTTCTTAAGCTTGTTTGCCTTGCCAACATTTATCTACAATTGTTCTTACATTAGAAATAGGCATTATTTTAAGTCCACCTCCATAGTGGATGTCATCCATTCAATGTTTCATTATTGGTTTTGGAAATATTTTGCCTTCATCCCAACATTTTCTAATGAAGTGGATGTAGATGTGAAGTTTAATGCCATAGTAAGCCAATGTGATGGTGCCTCCAACTCCACATAGATGGATGTAGGAGTAGATGCAAGCATAAATTTAGGATTATATGGGGTTGATGGACTACCATAATACCTAAACGATTTTGGCATAAATTTTTTAAAAACAATTTGCCAATTTTTTGAAAAGTTATTTATTACTTGTGTCGAAATTTGTATAAAATTAAAAATCTATAAGCTTTTGACTATTAGGTTTGAATTGTAGACTTTAAAGTTTGAGGACTTAAAATTGAAACAATATAAACACATTGGACTATCTGATGACCTTGAAAAAGAATGACCTTATTATTATTTATAATTGTTACCTACCAAAAATTTCAAAATAAAAAAACCAAGCGTTGAAGTTAAGATTTAAAATTGAATTAATCATTTGGTAGTTGGTTTCCAAATCCAATTAGGTAGTGCAATAATGTACCATCAATTAAACTTTGCCAACATTTTTTGGTCATTACACATGGCATGGTTGTTTTTTGATTTCAAACATGCTAAGACTTTTCATTATGCAATATATATATAATTTTCACACAATAAAGGCTCAGCATATGGGTCTTTTGGGAGGCGACCAACAAAATTACTATAATAACTATCATATATTGTATATTTTCCATGACAAACCATTTTTTTAAAAATTTAATAGTAAGTCGACAAATTCACATGATGACTTGCTATAAAATTATATTGTACAAAAAATTGACTTGTTACATGGTAAAACATTTGCTTGCAATTAAGATGAGTACCACATTATTACTTCATTTCTCTATTTTAAAGTAAAATTAGTTAGGCCATTATCATTGATTAAAATATTTCAAGCCAATATAGAAGGTTCTAGAAAATAACAAATATGGGGTTTATACTATTATGACCAAACAAGTGGTTTACATTGCAAAAACCAAAAAAATGTTTATAGTGTAAAGAATTGAAAACATTGTTAATGTGAAGGCTATAGTAATCAATATTTGGAGAAAGTGGTCTTTGTGATATTAGTGAACAACAAGGTAAAAACATAATCAGAGGAGGCACCCAAGTGAATGGACATTCCTTAAAATTGCATTTTTATATGTTTGAAATATCATATATGAAGCATAATACTTTGAATTATCATCATTTTTTTTTGAATTTTTCCCATTAATTTCAAAGGTTACATTTTCAAAGTTTGACAAAAACAAAAAATGTTTTTCCATGTTCAAACCACTCAAACCTGGAGAGTGGACAATCTTTATTTTTTAAATGTCTTTTTTGTACCAAATCTATACCATTCTTTCAAAAAAATGGAAAGGATTTTAACACTGATGATTAAATGGGCAAAAGGACTTGAATTGGTGATTTTTTAAAGAGCCCATTTGAACACATTTGGCCCAAAAGTGCTTTTGACCCTGAAAATTATGGATTTTGAAAATGTGATTTTAACAAAAGTTGTTCATATTTATGTGATAGATGGCATGAATGTAGAATATACATGATATAAAATCAACTTGTAGTCAATTTGTATTTATATCTAACATGAAATGTTAAAATGGGTATCCAAAATAAAAAAATTAAAGTTATAAACCGACAAAAAGAATGACATGTCATGTGCAATCCTTGGAAAAGGATTTTTACCTTGGCACCCCTAGCTCCTTTTATAGTGTTTTCACCCAACAACATTTTAAGTGTTTATTGATCCCAAGATGTGAAGAGTTTTACAAAATAATTTTGTGCTTCAATACATTGTTGTTTGGCATAATTACCTCAATGGCTAACTTGTTTTATTGGTGGGGATCTTATCATGTTTTGAATGGAATGATTGAAATAAAGGTTGTTGTGCTTGACACCTTGAGGTTCTATAATATTTGATTACATAGCCATGGTTAAGAGTAGTAAGGGTTTTTGTGTGTTATGGGTAAGTGCACACAATATTTTTAAAAAAATATGTGGTTTGTTCAATGATAACAAAAAAATTATGATTGGGTAGTAAGGTTTGTTTTTTTGCTTATGTTAAAATTGCAAGACATTGATAATAAATCATTAAGGTTGTTGAAGCTTGGGATTCTTCATGCCCTCTTTGAATTTGTGTTTTGGGGTTCTGATGGGATGGACCCAAGTAAGGCTCTTGTCATTTGCAAGTCTCTCAAGTTTAAAGATTAGAATGTTACCACTTATAACAAAAAGAAATACATCTAGAATATTTTTGGATATAAATTTGGTTTGGAAGTCCATGAATAATTTGGATTGCAAAGTTGTAGATCAAAAAATTTCTATCCATATCTATATATACATATAAATTTCAAAATGGGGTTACTAAAAGGATATAGTATACCTATTTTTTTGTTTTTTGCTTGGAAAGATTATTCTTGATTTTGATGCATCCAATTGGATGGGTCCAAAAAGTAATGTGAGTTTATTTGTATTTTCTTTCTAATAAGACAAAGATGGTCCCAATATTATGGACAAATGAGAAAATAGAAATAATTTACTTTTTGATTTGATTCAAGATAAACAAATTGTTCCATCAAAATAACCAACAAAAAAACTTTCTTTTCCTTCCTTCCTTTCATTTTCCTTGCCTTCCTTGCCTTCCTATCTTTATGTGTTTCTATGTTTTTAACTTTGTGTTTATGTGTTTCGTTGTGTTATTATCCCATAATCATTATGTTATTATGTATAAGTCTCTATGTCCTTTTGAATTATTTTTCTATGTTTCTATGGGTTTGTCTCTTTCTCTATCTATGTTTCCATATGATTGATTGACCAAGTTATTTTCCCTAATTTTAAACCTAAATTGCATGATACAAAAAAACACAAAAGGCCCATTTCATTTTCCCCAACCCCATTCATGGGATCTAGATAGCTCCAAACCTAAACATAAAGAAAGTTACTAACATGTGAACTTGTTGTAGACTCGTTCATGAACTCTTGGAGGCTTGTTACAATCCTCCTTTTGCTACAAAGGTCAATTTTCTTCAAGTTTTAAGTTTTGTAGACCCAAAGATTTAAGAAAATAATATTAATATTCAAAAGAAAGTTTTATGAGCACAAGGATATATAATTGACTACAAAGCATGATGTCATTGAGCTAAACCATAAGAAAGAATAAACTTTGAAAGGTTTTTCTCTCTATTTATATGTTTCATTAAGGTTTAACTAATTGTCCAAAAAATTTCCCCTAAACCCAATGTATTTCTCTCCAAGCTTGCCTCTAACCCTAAAACTAAAAAATACCCTAATTATGATGCAAAATCTTAACTTGTAAATTAATTACAATTTTGCTAAGTTGCTGAAAATGTGTTAGATACTTGTTAAGTTGTTCGAAACTTGTTGTTACTTGTTGTAATTGTTTTCTTGTTGCAAAAGTCATTTGGATTTCAATTCTTTGTTTGTGTATCATCTACCTACCTACACCAAACATAAACCTAAAACCTAAACCATGGTAGGTAACAAACAAACCAAAATTGAATACCTACATTAGGGGTTACCCAAAACAATTTAAGGCTTAAGGGGATATGATGTGGTGCAAATTAGGTTTAGGGTTTAAAATTTTACTTATTTAGTTTGAAAGCAAGGATTGAAATCAAGGACTAACATTAGTTCTTGTATCAACAAGATGAATTACATCAAACATAACCCATAAGACTTGCACCATGGTAGGTAGCATAAAACAATGAAATTTCAAATGCATGAGTTGTTAAAGTTTAGGGAAAGTTCATTTGCATATGTTGTAACATATGGGAAACAATCATTAAGAACTCATGAGATTAATTTGATGCAAGCTACAAGCTAATATTGATAACATCAAACTCTAAATTGGGTCTATTGAATTTTCCAACTACACATTTGCAAATTTATAAATTTACAAATATTTATCACTTTCATCATTTTCATCAACATGGTTAGCTTGGTTTCATTGTCACACATGTGAAAAGATAAACATAGGAGGATGATCTAATCTCAACACTCATGGAAGTCATAAAAAACATGCTACAAAATCCAAAGGTTTATTTACTAGAGAGGTTTTCAAGTTTTTTCTTTTAGCTAGCACCAAGATTGTAAACTACAAACTAGAAAGGAAGATAACCTAATCATATTATGATAAATTTAGTGATTTTTTCCAAACCATAAGTTAGAACCTTCGGATCAACACTTGAACACTTAGGGTTCCTAAAGTTGTAGGACATAGAATCTCCAATTAAAAAAACAACCTTCCCACATACATCAAATTTCCAATAGTGTAACTAATATAACAAACACCAATAGTGAATGGGCCCATGAATCTCTAGCTCAAACTTGAGAAAACAATCTTGATGTGCCTTCTACAAAAATTGGTTATAAGGCACATTCACAAATTAAGGAGCCAAAGTGCACCTTTAGGTAGGTTTTAGTGAATGTTTAAATAACCCCAAAAAGTTTATGTGGTAATTCAAGATTGGTTGAACAATGTTTAGATAGTTCTTAATACATATTAAACAATGCTTAAACAAAAAATGGAGCACTATAAAACATTGGTTATAATGCTTAAAATTTGATTTTTTCCAAATGTTACATTGATATGTTAGGAACATTGTTGTATAAATTTATTGAAAATTCATAAAACTTAGAACTAAACATGTTTTTATTATTTAAACCTAAGCATTGGTTATATGTCACGTGGCTCCTTAATTTGTGAATGCATTTTGTAGTTTTGCAATTTTTTCAGCATTGGTTCAAAATGTAATATGCATGTTCCCTTTGAACTAGAGATTTACAAGCTTTAGAGATAGACTAATTACATTGGCTTCTTGCCTTCAAGAATTACTTCATGAACATGGACTTAAAAATGGAGATAGGATCTAAGCATTAACATAGGTTGAAGCAATTCAACAAGAGATAATAATTAACATAGATTCAAACCATTTAACAATAACATGTCTTTGAATCTAGTTACCCAAAAGCTTTATAGATTCCAATTTTAATAACATTAAAAACTATATAATACCTTAAAACCTTAATCATGGTGAAAAAGTTCTTCAATTACATCTAATTCCACATTTTGAAATGATAGGTATTGGCAAGTTTGTAAGAATGAGGAGACCTTTGATGATCTCTATGCAAATAGGTAGGAAGTTTTTGTGGTCTTAACCAATGTTGGGGGAGCATCACAAATACCCTTGGGCATCACTCGGGTATCATCCAAGCATCCCAATCTGATTCCCTCATGGTATCACCATGAATGATATCTTGATTGAAAATCGAACTACTAGTTCTCACTTGTGTGAGAATTGGATGTGAAAACCAATTTAAAAATAATAATAATAATAATTTTGAGAACTGAGGAAGGTCTAACCCCTTACTTGGGTTAGGGTCTTAAGGTTTAGCCACCATAAAAAATTAATACAAACAATGAAAAAGAAGTTATGAGCATTATTTTTCCTATGCAAAATGGAACAACGTTTTATTTACTAAATCTTGCCCATCATTCATGGACCATGGGTTTGAACTTTGGAGGTATGGTGTTAAGTCAAGCTAATTTAATTAAGGCTAAAGAAATGACACTTTCATCATTAGACCCACATCAAAATTGTTTGTCAAGTCTAATTTGCCTTGGGAGATGGGAGATCCAAGGGAGGGCTAGTATTTGGTGGTATTTATTTATTAATGGTAAACCAAGTCAAATGGTAATGATGTTTGGAAAGTTTGTTTTAAATGATGATTTATTTTAAAATATTTCAAAAACCTTGAACTAGAGGCCTTTTGATTTTGAATTTTTCAAAAAACCAAAGTTGTCTTTTAAAAATAAAATAAAAATCAATATTTAAAATTTTAATTAAAAATATAAAATAATACTTCATTTGTGAGAACTGGCAAAAGATAACCCATTGTTCTCAAATTTTTGAGAATCGGCATTGTGAAAATTGGTTTAAGTTTTTGAAAAAATGTTGATACCCTTGCTTGGCTTAAAAATAAATAAATAAAAAATTGGGGGAAAATTGAACCTTTATGTAAATTACTTTGTGAAAATTAGACCCAATAGGTATCATAAAATTGTGATACCCGCCCCACATTGGTCTTAACCATCAAACAAAATGTGAAATTATCATTTTTAGTGGATAAATCAATCCATTTTCCAACTACAGTTTGTTGCTTGATAGAATAAAGTTTAAACTTCCAACATTTAGAAACCATATTTATCAACTCAAACCAACTACCACATCCTTCCTTTGTAAGTTGGTAACCAACTTTGGCTTCCTTTCAACTTTGAAATCTAGAGTTTATGGATTCCATAGGTTGCCAACTTTTGTAAGCCCCATTTGATCCATAATGGTTTTACTCTAATGATGGATACTTAAAATTCTTGTGTTTGGAAGCATTTCAACCAACATATCCCCGCATTGCATATGGCTTCTGATTTGGTAGGAGGTTTAAAGCAAATGGTTTTATTAAATGCTTTCAAACCTTTTGAAATTTTTTTCGAGATAATAGATTTTGTCTATGAAATATAACTTTACACTAGGATATCATTGATCCACTACAAGTTTAAAATCCATTTTTGATGTTTTGATGGGCTAGACCTACTTATCATATGTTTTAAGAAAATCTTTAAATTAAATTCACCAAGTTCAAAAGCGAACAACACCCACTTGCTCAACATTGCATTAAAAGCTTATTTTAGATCCACCAAATTCAAACCCCAATTGTTGTTTTTATGCAACAATCAGTCCAATTGATTCAAGTCCTAGTGTTGTGGTCTTGCTTGCACAAAAGATAATTACATTACACTTGTGGATTGCCTTTGTTGATCCAACCCAAATTGCCATGAAAAACCAAAAAGTGGAGCTAAGAATTAATTTTTTTAAAGATCAAGATTAAGTAGACTTGCTCAAGTATGTTTTCAAATTATGCATTATCTTCCATCATCCCAAATATCTACAAGCAACTTATCACATAAGGACTCTACTGTTTATGGCAAGTTTGAATTTTGAACAAAAAACCTCCCTCAAGTTGGATTCACACCAAGGGTGGCACCTAGGGTAACAAACTTGAATTTTGTGTTGTTGCATAATACTAATGACAATGAAATAATGAAAAACATAAATTGATTTTATGAAAATGATTTGAATGAAAATATTGAATGACATTGCATGCAATTTGAATTGAATTCAAATACATAAAAAAAGGAGCCATATGATGGGTAACTATCACATACAGTTCCAGTGGGGCGGGGGGGATTGTGTATTATGGGTACCTTTAGATTGCTTTGAAGGGCAACACAAAAATAACCCCTATCCAACCTCATTCTATTGCATGAAATCCATCGTTGGTTAGACAACTATTTGGCTATGCCATTTTAGGTTTTGTTTGCCTTAATGATGGTGTTTTTAATCTTTATTTATTTATTTATTTTTTGGCATTGGTATTTTGGGGGAAATAAATACATTTTTGCTACACCTTATTTACAAAGTGAAAAGAGCTGCACTTTTTTCCCTTCATGGGTAAAGGCATAGGCTCAAAGAATTTATATTTTTAATTTTCCAAATAAAATGAACACTTCAAGGCCATACGATTCATATGTTTAAGCCCTTCACTTGCCATTAAGAGCATACACATAAAAAATAACAAAGAAAGGGGGTATTTAGCCTTTGCAATTCCTTTGATAGTAGAGTTCTAAAGGCTCATTGAGGAAGGAAGAAACATAACACAAAATAGATTTTTCTTTACTTTTAAACTGCTTTTGAATTGCTTGATTTCCTATCATGAATAATTTCGATAATGCATACCGTGCATGCTTTCTAATTGGTGTTAATTGGCAATGAAACCAAGGTTATAGTATGAAATAAAATGGTGCAAAAAATAAGATGCAAAGATCAAATCAAATCGATGAAGATCATAGGCCATAAGTTTTCTTTTCTTTTCTTTGTTGTGTGTTTATGGCCTTAGATTTTTGTTTGCTCACTAATTGTTCTTATGTGGTTTTACACCACTAACCATGCATTTATTTCTTTTGAGAAATGCGTTAAGAAGTAAGCTATATATATATATATATAACTCCCTAACTTTCCTAACTTTAGTTTGATTTCCAGCCTCCTATAGTTTACGAAGGCAACAAGTTTTGTTTGATTTAATATGCATACTAGCATATCAAATGAAGGGCTTATAGGTTAATTAATTCAAACGCACTACTCATAATGGTGATATTGTACCTGTTTGAATATTATTAAGCTTATATTTTATAAAACTAAAGTAATAAAATTAAGCTAAAATGCTTTACAAATATACATAACACGCTACATGTTGAATATACTTAGAATAACCTTTATGAACTACCTGCAACTTGGTAGTTAATTTCAAATTCAAATTCCATAGAATTGAATTCAATTTCAACTTAAAAGAAACATGATGCAAATTGGTGAACAAGATATTGAAAATATGCTTGTCACTTCTATTGTTCATGAGCATGGTATTAAAAGAAAACAATTCCAAAAACACCAAAAAAAAAAAAAAAAAACCTTTCCATTCCATTCAAAACATATTTCAAACCAAAATCTATTTTGGTAGGACGAGACTACTAAAGAACCTTAAACCCTTAAACACATCTACCTTAGATACCAACTCTAATGTTATCATCATAACAAGCAAACACAATTGGTAATGTTGAATTGAGATTGTTGCCAAAAAAATTGACAAGGCCTTTGAATATGGGTGCTTTATCTTTTGAAGAAGCTATTTGGTTATACCTTCAACAATATCCCCAATATCTAGAAGACTTTTTTTAATAACAATTATTCCATTTTTAAAAGATTTTCCAAATTTGCCAAATTCATTTAGGGGGTTAATCAATTTAGTTCTAACATAACAAACAATATTGTAGTCCATCCAATTATATTCACACATATATTATGTTGGAAATGTTGATTGATAAATTATAATTCACAAACTGTAATTGCATACACAAGCTTGGTATGAAGGTCAATTGAACCCAATGCGGGTTCAAATGTGGATTTCACATAAACCTTTAATATGATGGGTTTGTATATTTAGTTCAAGCAATTAAAAATTCAATAACATGTTTATCACCAAATAATATCATTCTATGGATCATGCAAACAATGATATCTGGGAAACAATTTTATAAGTTATATTTGTATAACTCAAATATTAGTCAAATTGTGAAAATAAGATTTAATTTGCCTATTAATTTGATCCATTATATCTTTTTTGTCCTCTTGGTACATGTAAATTGACGTTTTATTTTTATTGATGTTGAATGCATGGAAACCTAGAATATTAAGCATTTTCCCCCTATTGTATGTCCATAGATTTGCACATGTGAATGTGAATTTATTTTTTTGGGAAAATTTTGTCATTTCTTCAACAAAAAAGTGGGAAAATTTTGGAAAATGTGTTTTTCTTATACAAATTCAACTAACTTTGCTATTTTTTTGGAAAAGCTTGCCAAATATCATTTGATATCACAAATATGTGAAATTTGTTGTACTTTTGTGAAGTTTTGACCCCTCCAACCCCCCTAATTTTGCCCACTTTCACCATATTTTTCAAATCACCATATTTAAACATTAGTTCCTAGCTTGTTTCACTAGAACATAGAAAGTTTCCTAACAAAGCAAAAACCCTTGCTTGTAATGCACAATGGCAAATATCAAATTAAAAGTGGGGAATTTTACATCAACTCACATGCTTAACTTTGGTCAAAAGAGACATTAAAAATTACATTCATAAAATTCAATGACACACAACTCCATCCACACATGTTGTTTGAATGAATGAGCTTTACCAAAATCACCCAATCAATGATTCTTGACAATGGAAGTTGTATACATTAGCAATTTAGAGGTTTTTGATGAGTTTTCCAAATTTACAAGGTGATATTAATATATCATATTTTGGCAACTTCTTGGCAATAAATTTCATAACTATCATTTGGAATTTTTTTGACTTCAAATTATCTTGAAATTGAAATTTCTACAAATAATAGGTACCTTATGATTGAATGTTGTAGATTTTAAAATTGAAATGCGATATTGATTATTGCTATACTATTTCATATCTTTAAAAATATATAAAACACATGTGAATATAAAAATTACATTCAAATTATTGACATTTAACACATTCAACATTGATATTTTGTTTTAAAGTAGTAACACTATGATTTTTTCAAAATTTTTTTTCCTTTCAGAGGAACTTATCAAAAACCATTTAAATTCCTTTTTTACATGCAAGCATACAAAATGGAATAATACAATTTTAGAATTTGTAAGACAAATTTAGACTAAACTTTATGCAAATATATTGTAAATGAACTACTTTACATCTTGGGCGAGTGAATTTTCCCAAAACTCCCAAAAGAAAATGCGGGAAATAATAATAAAAAATAAAAAATAAATTATAGTCAGGGAGATTCCTTATCTTTAAAGGATGAGCTTCAAACCAACACCTAAAAGCTCACCTTGCAAGTGCCATGGTAAGTTATAGAACCATATTGCCTTCCTTTGAAAGATGGGTTGTATGGACCCTAGTACTTGGGTAGGCTCTTATCTTTCTACCCACCAAGTGGTAGTTAGTATGAAAAGTTTAGGGCTAAGGTAATGAAAAGTTTCAAAGACATGTCTTAACCCATACATACCTTTTATTTGGATCATGTTTTTGGAAAAGGATGAATAGTGGGTGAGCATGGTTGTTCCCTATGTACCAAGTACTAGCCATCCACATCCATCTACCTACTTAGTAGCCATCCATTGGCCTTACCTACTTACCTACCTATATAGTAATGATTTTTCTTTCCTTTACCTCCTTACCCACTTACAAGCTCACATGGAAACCATGATGTGTGATATAATATAAACTTTCAAGAAGCTACTACAAAGGTTTTTTTACTCTTTGGGTTAGGGTTGGAGGGAATGAAAAGGGGGAAGGTAGGAAGTCCAAATTTGGTGTTATGAATATAACTAAAATATAATAGTTGTAAATGTTATTCATATTCTTTGTCTAAGGATTTTGGAGGAAATGGGGAGTCGTGATTTCATGATCTATCAATGATGGGTTGCAATAACAATAATTCTTTTTATTCTATTAGAATAATGTAATAAATTATTCATATTGAATTGGTTTTTAAAAAACTACCATGTAATATATTTATCTTTGTAATATTTACGTTTTTATCATGCGCTCAAAGGTTTTTTTTTCCTTTCAATTTTGTGTCGTAAAAAAATTGGTGCAAATTTATTTAAAAATTAGCAGAATTTTTACTAAAGAGCAGATTTTTTTTTGAAAAAAAAAAAAACAGAATTGGTTTGGAAAATAAAAACTATGAATAATCAGCATGTGCAATAGAGTTTATCAAATCAAATTTGTCATAGAACAAAATTTTCAAACACATTGAAATTTTTTATTTTGAAAGGTTTCCAAGGGGGACATTAATTGTTAAAATCTCAAATACTTGCATCAAACAAGGGTTTTTGAGGTATTAAGTGAGGGAATTTTTTTTAATCCTTACCATTTTATTACTTATTTTTTAAATATGTAAATACGTAAGTTGACCCATATTTAAATATAATTTTTGTTTGCATGCAATTTCAATACTATATATTCATTTAATTTTAAGTTTAGTAAGCCTAGAGTTGAAAAGGAAATCAAGAATTTTTCTTTCAAAGGTGGATGATTTGCAAAGTGAGTTGTGTGACATGCAAAATTATCTACCTTAATGCCTTTCAACAATCCATTTTGTTATATGCAAGGTCAACAAATTTTGTGATGAATGAATATTGATATGATGATATTGACCAATGCAAATATAATAATTATCCAACAATCGATGTATGGGACCTTATATTTTTATTCATATATTTTTATTTTGTAAATTCAAAAAAGAATGACCCCCTTTAGAAAGGTTTCAAACTTCTCCATTCTTGAAATAGATGACCTACATAATGAGATTTTGGATGCAATAATTTTCCAATCTTTTTGTAATCTTTTGAACTTTTTTTTGGGGGAAAATGATAACATATTAATATTTGTTTGTGCTCTATGATTTATTTTTGTTTTTTTTTCTTCATCTTATCGACAAAAGGTTTAAATTCTATTGTCGTGCCCATTAATATTTTAATGGCGTTGTAGTTCTTTTCCCATCTTCTTACGAATCCATATCCAAATATATTGGTCACATTTTTCACAAAATGCAACTTGAATTCAACAAAATGGCGAGCTTTTTAAATTCTTGCAATCATGTTAAACAAAAAAAAATGGGCACACAATATTTATCTCATTATAAACATTATAAGTATTTGAGTAACACAATGTTATTGTATGCATGTTATAGACAAGTTTGAATTGGTCTAATGACTTCAAGACCTTTGCAATTGTTGTTCACCAAACACTCAACTTCTCAACAAAATGGATTCTAAGTCAACATACTTCCCAACTTCCCAACAAAATGGATCCTAAGGCAACATACTTCCTTCGATGTATATTTTGGATAATCAATGCTTGAATCTATCCTACGTATATGACAACCCATGTTAGGATTTTGCTAAAAGGTATCATAAAAGGGCCTTTAAAGTTGAGAAAATAATCCGACCGTTCTTTATGAAAAAGGAAGCTAGCAAAGTGAATGTCTTTTGAAATATAGAATAGAAGTCTTCATGAGAACTTTGATTGATTCAATAGCCTCAATGTGATATAGTCTTCTCTTGCCATGTCTTAATACTCATCAGTTCAAATAGATTACGGAATTTCCAAAACATTTGAAAATGTGTATAATAAGAATGGTCTTTTTGTGAAAGCAAGCAATTTCCCATGAAGAAAAGAAAATTAATTATGACTTGCGAAAAAAAAGAAAAAGGGAAGCACTATTGCATGCATGCGTGTTCAGGTTGGATGTCTTTCAGTAAGCCAACAACTTGCTGCATAGTAGGCCGCTTGGCGGGGAGTTCTGCAGTGCACAAGTAGGCTATTCTGAGCATCTCCAGCATCTCACCTTCTACAAGGCTTGAAACAATCTTGGAATCTAGACACTTGTACCCTTTCTTATCGCGTACCAAAGTGCGTACCCACCCAACCAAATTTCCACCACCATAGCTATCACTAAACTTGTGTCTCATTGGACTCTTCCCAGTCACCAATTCCAACAACACAACTCCAAAACTATAGACATCAGTTGCGCGGGTTGTTGACTTCCATAATTGACCATATTCTGGTGGCATGTAGTAGCCAAGATTGTTGTTGCTGCTGCCACCACTGATTGCAGTAGTAAGGGTGTTTTTGAACCGCTTGCCAGAGGAGTTCATTAGAGTTGCCATGCCACAATCTGCAAGATGAGCTTCATAGTCTGAGTCCAACAAAATCTTACTTGCTTTTACATTATGGTAAAGCACATGTGGGTAACATCCATGGTGCAGAAATGCAAGTGCCCGAGCAGTTCCAAGTGCAATTCGGTGTCGGATTTGCCAATTTAATGTATGTTTAACCATGTTCTCCTCATCTGGGTTCTCCCAGGTATCATCCATCCAGTCATCTGGATTGTGTGTCCCTTCAAAAAATTCAAAAACTGGGTCAGTAAAAACACTCTATGAAAAAATTGAAAATGCATATATATTTTTCCTTTCAGCTTTTGCAACTTTCAAGTGCTTATGCACAAGTTATTATTAGGTCAAGTCTCAACTGGTAATCTGGTATCAAATGGTTGAGAGCAAGCAGCTCATTGTGTAATAGCTCTTCCTCTTTATGGCAAGTTCCAACAAAAATCATGAGAGATGATAAAACTACATAAAAACTTGGTTAGGTAATTTTGAAGCCTAAACCCTAAACTGAGTAAAAACTCACTTAGGTCATTCTAATTTGTTATTAAAAGGCAGTTTAGAGAGTACAGCTAGGTCTCCAGCTGCCACCCACAAATTGATTCCCAGTTCAAGCCAAAATTGTACCCCCAAAATGGATGTGAAGTCTCTTCCCTCTGGGCTGACCCATCTAAGGCTGCTCTCTAATTCAGGGTTTAGGGTTTAGGATTTGGAGAGCACATTATTTTTGCAAAGTACAAGGACATGTTTTCTGAGTTTACCACATGGCAATAGAAGTACATAAATTATTCCTAGATCTTCAAGCACAAGAAGAAACATTCAGCTGTGCACTCAGATAAATTGATCTGTTTCGTAAGGTTAATTATACAAGAAGGGGACAGCTAAGAGGTCAAGTAGCAAAAGGGGGAAAAAAAACCTTCTGGAAGTTCATGGAGATGGCGATGCAAGTCTCCATTCTCAAGATATGGATATATAAGAAGCTGCTCAGATGCAACAAGGCAATACCCAATGAGCGGAACTATGTTGGGGTGCTTGATTTTGCCCAATGACTCCAGTTGTGCAGCTTTCTCATACTCATCTCCTTCAAGGCTAGTGCCATCAAACAAAACCTTGATCACAATCCGATACCCACCAGGCAGAACTCCTTTGTAAACAGGGCAACAACCATACACGCCATCATCATCATCATCATCATCATCATCAGCAGCAATCTGAGAGTCCTTGTGAAAACCAAGTGTAGCTTGCAACAGATGGGCAAAACTGAGGTTCAAGAGTGGCTTCTCAAAGATGATGATGGGAATGCTCCCAGGCTCACGCACATTTGCAGCCCATAAGCTTGGATCCCTGTCAAATGGCATTGTACCCAAAACGTATTTTGAAACTGGCTCTTTTCTTGATGGAGGAAGTTTTGTTCGTCGTTGTCGCTGCTGCCATCGTGTCCAAAACAAAAGAATTGTGACTACTGATGCAAAAACTGTAAGTACAAATCCCATTACAATCCCCACTATCACCCCAGCCTCCAGATGCAATGGGGATTTCGTATGTATTGAGGGAGGAGTTCCAGCAGTCTGATCAGGAGCAGGAGAGAAAGCAGCAGCATGCGATTCACATGGTCGGTTCACGATGTTCCCACAAAGCAGCAAATTTCCTTCAAGTGAAGAAATGTTCAACAACTGCTTAATCTCCGGTACTGACCCACTCAGATTATTGTAAGAAAGATTCAAATAGCTGAGAGAATTGAGTGACCCAAGCTCCACGGGAATTTTGCCAGTAAGATTATTCCAGGACAAGTCAAGGTACTGAAGCTTTGAAGCATTTGCAAGCACAGTGGGAATGGCACCATCCAATTGGTTGTGTGACAGATCTAGCTGCAGCAGATTCAGCAAAACTCCTATTGAGCTAGAGATTGGGCCTGAAATACCAGTCCCTGACAGATTCAGATATGTAAGGTTTTCCATGAGGTTGAAAGCCATAAATGATGATGATGATGATGATGATGTTGAAAATGTGTTTCCAGCAAGTCCCAAATGGGTGAGGGAGCGGAGCCCACTCAGCATTTGTGGAAGAGTTCCATTGAGATGATTGCTTGAAAGTTCGAGCTTTTCAAGTACCTGCAATGCTCCAATTGTGAAAGGAATGTCACCAGAGAAGCTGTTACTGTGGAGATCCAGTTCGATCAGGTAAGGATTCAAATTGGTTGGAATCGGACCTGTGAAGGCATTGCTCCCCAATCTCACAATTGTCAGATTTGTGTATGCCAGAAGACCCTGAGGAAGGTCTCCATCCAGAGAGTTGTTGCTACAATCAAAGAATTTCAATGTGGTGGTGCCTTCGCCTTGTGGTGGAGGATCACCGGTACCAGCACCAGCACCAGCACCCCAGGGGAGTGGTGGCAAAGCACCTGCAAATCTGTTGTTTGCAAACGAGACTGATTCCAACAGAGGAAGGCTGAGAATAGATGGTGAAATGCTACCACTCAAGTTGTTTGATGTGAGGAATAGTGTGCGTAGCTGAGGCATCACACTGAAGTCTGGAAGAAGGGATCCCTCAAAACCGTTTCTAGAAAGATCCAAAGAATAGAGAGACACCAGCTTTGTGATTTCTAATGGGACATTGCCACTCAGACCATTATTGCTGAGATTGAGCACTTGCAGGCGTACACAGAAGTTGAGAACTTGAGGAGGGATCCCACCTGTAAGCAGGTTTGAGGAGACATCCAGAACTTGCAAATCCCAAGAACTCTGAAGCAATGGAACGGAGCCTGATAGATGGTTTTCTTTGAGATTCAGCAGCTGCAAACTCCAAAGCTTGTTGAATGAAACAGGAATCTCTCCAACAAGCTCATTGAAGGAAAGATCCAGCAATTTCAATTGACCCAAACTGCCGATTGAAGATGGAATGCTGCCATTGAGGTTATTGTATGCCAGTAAGAGGAAAGTGAGGCTGGTAAGATTCCCAATGTCAGATGGAATCTCGCCCATGAGTGAATTGTTGACCAAGTCCAGCACCTTGAGTGAACTCAACATACCAAGAGTACCTGGTGGAATAGTCCCTTTCAATCCTTTTCCATTGATGGTGATGGATGAGATCCTCTGCTGCTGAGAGCACACAATACCTGGCCATTCACATGCTGGTACTGAGGAATTGAAGCCAAGTGCAGATGGATCCGGAGACACATTCTCCAGAAACATTGTGAGATGCTGCTGGTCTGCAACCATCAAGTCTTGTGCACACCCATCGCTGACAAGGAGAAAGCATACAACAACCAGTAGCACAAGATTTCCTGGTCTCATCACATGGACACCCATCATCTTGAATGCTCTTCTTCTTCTTCTTCTTCTTCTTCTGCTGCTGCTGCTGCTAAACTTCTTCTCCCTCCTCTTTCTCTCATACATTCAGAAAACACCATTGAATGGTGGCCAGAAAGTCAATACCTGAAACCCAAACCCTGAGAGAGGATTGAAGGAGTTTAAGAAAAGCTTTCAAGACTTGGGTGTTGTGGCCCTGTCTCTGTGGAGAGGAGTGTGTGTGTATCTGAGAGATCTGTAGTTGCATGCATGCATGTGAGAGAAAGAGCCTTGTAGAGATTTTCTGGACTCTGGATCTCCTAGGTTCTGTTGCCATCAATGATTCACAGTTGAATAAAAGCTTCATGACACATGTTTGCTGAGAAAAATCTGATTTGCTCACCTCCCCAACCCACTCACAAAGAAGATCTTATGAGGCTCCTTCACAAACACAATGATCCTCTCTGTGTCCCCACCGACTCTTCAATTACCTGCAGATCATCAAAACCAAGAAGAATTAGATGAATGCCCTGGACTTGGCATTCATCATGTTTGGAACTGCGAGCACAGTCAATCAGTCTCATGATGCCATGCTCTCTCTCTCTCTCTCTCTCTCTCTCATCATCCCCTCCCTTCCCCTTGCCTGATGATCATCTTGCCAAGCAATTCTTACCTTCCAAAGGGAAAACAGAATAAAAGTCCTTGACCATGTTCTTGCTAACAGCATCAGATTCTTCTTCTCCAAAACATTTTGAAAAAATAAAAATAAAAATTGTAATCAAGAGCACATTTGATCGAGTGAGTCTCTGCCAAACAAAACGATACTAGAGAAGTTTCTTTCACATAGCTCTCTCTTTCTCTCTCAAAATTTCTACGAGAATTCTGGACACCATCTTGGTCATGGGTCTTATTGCATCATTTCCAAAAACTTGCAACAACAAGAAGAATAATGAAAATGACATGATCCAACCACTGTTTCTTCTCACTCAAAACTCGCAAACAATCCCCCCACCCGCTGCCAGATCTTCTTCTCTCCTGCTGCTACATACAAAAGCTCCAAAAACCCACAAAGCTCCAAAAACCCCACCAAAAAAAAAAAAAACAGACTCAAATCACTTGCAGTTGTCTACACAAAACCAAAAAAAACCCAAAATAACCCACCACTTCTCAAATCTTCAACAAGATCATCATCACAACAGCTTGTATTTCATTCAGCAAACAAAGTCCTCTTGACTACCCATTAAAGCAAAATTAGCTTTATCTAAATAGGTAACTGAATATTGTTTTTTCACAGCTTTTGTTTCATGATTATTAGCTTTGGGTTTTTTTTGGATTTGCTTTTTTTGAGTTGATGATGCAGTGCACAGAGAATTACAGCAATACCATTCACCCATTTTTGGCTTCATAATAAGGTAAAGAATAGATGTTGGCTCTGTATGAAATGCAACCCACACCACCATCCCTGCCTCCCATTATGGCAATAGTGGGAGGGTTCTTACCCCTTACAAGTAGGCATAATTTCCCTCCCATCCTTGAGAAGTTGGCATAGTATTCCTCCCAATTTCTAGGAGGGAAATTGATGCATATAAGGTGCCCTCCACATACACTACAAATTTTCTCTGAGTGCTTTACAAATTTTGCAGTTCTTAGTTCATAGGTAAAATCTAAACACCTGCTGAATTTTCCTCCAAATGTCGGTGACCAAATGAAAACTACATTGTTTTCATAGGGGTCTCTTCTTCCTTGGGCAATTGAGACACTTCACCGGAGGCCTCACAAGTGTGTAGGGTGGTAACAGCCGCTCAAGGGCTGGGGGTTGTTCTTCCCAAAATAACAGACCCCCGACCGAGCCTGGAGGTCAACAAGGACCCATTATTTCATGAACGCCTCAGCCCAAGGGTGTTGCACTGAGCTATGCATCGTGTTGTGTCAATGTAGCTTGCTTGCTTGCTCGCTCGATTGATGAAGGCCCAACAATGACAATTAATCCCCGATGATTGAAGGAGTATAATTCTCAATGAAAGAATCGGAACTCCCTCCCAAAGAAACAATAAATGGGAATGATCCTAAGTGCTTTTTTTTGTTTGGAAAGATGATATTTTGGCTTGTGTTGAAAAGGGCGAATGGAGTTTTGCAGCTACCACTGCCCTTTTTTTTATTGTACCACACGAGGCTCTACGCTACTCCTGCCTCCTTGCTTTACTCACTCACCATCAACACCTATTCCATCATCATCACCATCATCAACACCTATTCCATCATCACCACCATCAACACCTATTCCATCAGCATCACCACCATTATCATCATCATCATCAATTCATGCTCTCTTTTCCCCCCCAAGTTGTTCTTTCTTTCCTCAAATGTTTTGGGGATTGCAAAATGACAGTCCTCTCATCATCCATCATCTGCTGTGTGTGTGTGGGTTTGTCAGTAGTAGGGGTGTGTGTAATAAAAATGGTGTACCAAGAATGTGATGATGTATTAAATGATGATGTTTTAGTTACTCTTCATTGTCCAATGGGTGATTGGTACTAGGTAGGTAGGTAGCACATCAATGTTTCAATGTTGCCAAATTTTATGATGTAGGTAGTAAGTAGCAGCCAAAATGGCAATTATCCAATATGAAAGTTTAAAAGTTAAAAAAAAAGAAAAAAAAAGAAAACATCCTTTTTCTATAACAATTCTTCAAAATACTCATCACTGGAATAAAGGCTCAAAGTCACCATATTTTTGAGGAATTGTTTTTGCCATATTTAGACCATAAGTTTTTAGCAAGTCACAATATTATAGTAGGGTTTTAAATTTTGGCTACTTTCCTCTTTGACTTGTAACCAAATTTGGCTAAGTCCCTTTGTGGATGCTTGCCATTTCACCTACCTCACAAAATAACCCTATTTGTACACCCACCTCTAATATTTACCATTTTTGATCCACTATCTACTTACTTTTAGTAGTTATGTTGTTGGCCAGGGTTTATTGGCCTTGCATACCAAGGCAAGGATATTGTGTCTAGATTCATTATAGAGTAATAATAGTAGTAGCTTAAGGGATTTTGGTCCCTAGACAATAATAATAGGTCTATTTTTTATATGAGGATTTTTGAAAGATGATCTTTTGGCTGGTGTTTAAACTTGAGATTAGTTATAGAGTTATAATATCTTGAAGGATTTTGGTTTTTTTTTTTTTTTTTTTTTTTCGTGGGTTTTTTTTAGTTTAATTTATTATTTTTTTTTGGGGTTTTTTTTTTTTTAGGTTATTATTTTTTCAAAAAAGAAGAAAAAATTTAAGA
>Ga0116229_10004390_pt1 | contig 23117 bp, 17 predicted proteins | sample S1TSphgellanicum_3_FD_87313 | JGI IMG/M metagenome (GOLD analysis project Ga0116229, IMG submission 87313) | Host-associated microbial communities from peat moss isolated from Minnesota, USA - S1T2_Fc - Sphagnum magellanicum MG | ecosystem: Host-associated > Plants > Peat moss > Unclassified...
GCAAAGTTTTGGATAGTTCGCAATTACACATGATGCATCCATTCTATGAACTCTATTTTCCACTCATTAGAAGAAAATAATGTTTCATATGCATGAATGGCATGGGTTTGCCAACCCTCTATAACCAATGATCCCACCCCTTTGGCAAACAACAAGGGTCCTTCCTCTTCAATCATTTGAAGAATAGCCAACCATTGCCTACTATGCGACCTTTTAGAAAACCATCTTGATGTGTTATTTTCAGTAGTTCTGCATAGTGGGTGCACCAATGTATTTTGTAACCCCTTTTGAAAATAGGTATAATTTAAGAAACCTTGCATACCATGGCATCGGGTCAAACATTTGTAACCTCTTCATGCTACACATAACATCATCGTACAAGCTTGTGGTTTCTTCTTGGTTATGTGCCCATGGGAAAGTGGGAGCAAGACATTGGAGTGCATGAATTGAAGTGAATAAATGGTAAAATGGGTGCCAACCCCATTTCCTTTCCTTAACTTTTGTAGCATGCAAAACGTCAAAATCTTGCATTTGTTTATCAATGTAATCTGCCATCTTCTCTACATGTTCCTTTGCCCATTGTGCTTCAAGCTTTTGTTTGTTTCATTCAAGTAACTTGTATCTGATGTATTCAACAAGTGAGGTGAATTCTTCATCCACAATATATTTTAGGGTTCATTACATGGCCAACAGTATTTCACACTTCTTTCCTTTGGGCTTCTGATAAATGGTCATGGCACAAGGCAATAAACCTTACATTGGTTAGTAAATCGTTCACAATTATAAGGAGCATGTTCAATATATATCATTATAAGGTAAAAGGAAAACATTGTAAATATAAACTTGTAACATGTACATAGAGTTCTGAAATGATGGGCACATTTCAAAGTCCTTGTAATAAGGAGTTTTGAAATTATGGTCATGTTTCAAAGTCCATGTAACAAGGAGTTTTGAATCTTGGGCATGTTCCAAAGTCCTTGTAATAAAGGATTTTGAAATTATGACATGTTTCAAAGACCCTGTAACAAGGGGTTGTGAAATTATGGGCATGTTACACATGCCCTTTTAACATGAAAAATGGTAGTAGTTAGTAGCATGAAATAATCTAATATCAACAACCTTAACCAAATGTAATGTTATGGATGCACACATAGGGTCCCAAAACAAGGACAATAAAAGAAAGGATGCAAACAAAACCATAATGAACAATTGGAATGGGGATGTTATAGAAAGTTAAAAAGTTGGATTATGTGTTTACAACAACCTATTCCAATAGTGATGACTTGAACTAGACTAACATGATGCCAAAACCGTTACAAAAAAAAAAGATATAATTACATTATGTGCATGGAACATAACCTAGTCTAATGGCATAAACAAAAGAATAACGATGGCATGAACTAAAGTATAACATGATGCAAAACATTTGTTACCAACAAATAGGCTAAAACTGGATGCTATAAACACACATCGGTATTAATGAACTTAAATACAATTTGTGATATTTGCTTGATCTTTCATAGTCCATTGGCCAACTAACATTGAGAAAACATTATCAACCCATTCTACCCAACCTCCTTCAAGGAGAGCCCAATATATCGCAAGTTGTTTCTTGAAATCATTAATAAAGTTACTCAACCATATATGGAACTAAGCAAAACAATTTGAATGGATGCTTGAAAGGAAGAGGTAGCAGTGGCTCCCATGAAAGTGTAACATGTTCACGAGCCTTTGCCTCCACATGTTTCAAATACTAATTACGCACATTTTCAAATTCTTCACCACTCCTCAAGCCCCCAAGTTGAATTTCATGTTGGTCAAGAATTGGAATTATAGGCAAGGATTTAGGAGGATTTTTACGCTTTGAAACACATCCCATCATCTAAGTCAAGGACTTTGGAGTAGTCTTGGGCCACTTACTAGGAGGAGAAAGTGCAATAAGTTCAACTGTAAAATTTGTTTGTGGAACCTTGTCTTGGACATTTTGTTCACCTTGTAGGGTTGGGTGAACAAGACGCTGTCCATTTTGTGTATGCCAATTTTCACCAGGTGCATATGTGTCAAGTTTATTGACATTTTATTCATGCTAGGCTCTACAATTGTCCCCATGATGGTATAATCATCCTCATTTTCTGATGATGGCACATTCACTGGGGTAGACATTGTTTGTGCACCTTTGTGTCACCTAGTTGTTTTTAATTATTTCAATTTGAGCTTTGCTTTTGGTAGGACACCCTTGGATACTTGTAGATGATCTGCCACAACATTTGTGGATTCCAACTATAACCCAATGTTTGATGCAATCACCCTTGGATTAGATGTTGATGCTTGTTGTTTACAATTGTTTTTGTTATAAACAAGCTCTAGAAATAGCCCCTTGAGACTTTTGAACTTGCACACTCGAACATCCACATGGTTTCCAATTCTAATGGCACCCTTATCTAGGTCTTGCTTTGCATCGACTTTTAATTACGTCCTTAACTTAAAAGACAACGCACAACCATTGTTACTTTCCATTGTGTACTTCATAAGCTTGGACATTTGGGCACTATGTAGGTTAGGAAAAACAAAAAGAGAGATCTAGTTCTTTGTGCCTGGGTGAAATGGACCAAATTCACAGCCTATAACCTTGTGGTCAAACAACGTTAGCTTATTAAACCACTTCTCCCCACAATATATGCATTAGAAGTTAGGGTGATCCTTCTCTCCTTGTAGCGAAGGAACTCAAGTAGTTTGGGTCTACTCAAATATTTTGCAATAAAGCTCAGGGGTCACCCATTGTTATACAAACTTCCCCACATTCAATTTGCCATAATACCTCAACAAGCCTTCAAAACGTTCCTTTGACACCATCGCATTAATCTTTTCAGTGGCCATAATTGATAAAGCACCTACCACAAAAAACTCTGATTGTGAAAGATTATTCTGGTATGTCCTATAATACTAACCCAATACAATATTATTAGGAATTAATTGAAGCTTCCAAAGGACTAAGTATGTACCCATTACTATTACAAGAAACAATACAAACAACATCAAAATGTAAGCCAACAAAATGCAAAGTTCTATGCACATCCTCCTTGCAAAGTTATGGAAATAATAAACTAACCAAAGGTTTTGTTGCAGTCTAGGGTTTAGGTAAACTAATTGACAAGTTTAGGGTTCCATAATATTCTAATGATGAATGTGTTCCCACCAAAATAATTGTAAACATGTTACAATGCAATGGGTTAAAGTAAATATGCATATCTAAACTATTGACAATTAAAATGTTGCATACTAAAAACTATTTGAAAAATCAACTTAGCTACAACTTCATGTGATGGAGTTCCATCATAAATGTATCACATCAATATTGCACAAACAAACAACAAGATCATATGCAAGAGGAGGATATTAGATTAATGATTGGAACTTGTCTTTCAATGTTTATACATGAAAGGTCCAGAATAAAATACTCTTTTAACAAAGAACATGTATAAAACATGTAATAATGACATGCATAGTAATAACTAAACATGGACTGACAATATAAAATATACATTAAGATAATAACATGATATCAATAGCTTACAATCCATACTTAGTCATTATAGTAAGACAATATGCATGTTACAACAAAGACATGTACATGTTATAAGATATCATTATATATACATATGGAATCAGAAGTTACATACCAATGTATCCAAAGCAAGGATACACTATATATGTACATGACAAATTAGCATAATGATATGAAATTAACATGTTACAAGAAGCCTTCACAAGTTAGGAGAAACTATCAAATGTTAGAAAAAATTGGGATTACCATATTATCAAGGTAAAGAGGACTAGTTACAACAACATCAAACAAGCTTCCCCATACAACTAAAAGCTACATTACAAGATGGGATTGACATTATCTAGTGATCCATGTTACACCTAGGATTATGTACATAAATTCTAGGCATGTTATACAAGATTGATTGAATGCCTTATTGAAATGAATTCCAGGTTACAAATTGTGGTTCAATGGACCTACAGGGATAACACAAAAATGTTGTTCAATATCACATGAAATAATTGGGGTGACCACATCAAGGAAAGTGGGAGTGGTTATAAGAGGAGACAAAGCAAATTACATACCTTAACTAACAAGGTATAGGAACAATTCATGAATAAGGACATGTTCCAAAACATGTTGTGAGTTGTTACATGAAATTGGGGTCATTGTATTATCTAAGCAAGTGGGCCTAGTTACAACACCATCAAACAAATTACATCAAATGACACACAAGGTGGGAGGAATCACATGGAATCAAAAGCTACATACCAATATTACAACAAATTGGGATTACCATATTATCAAGGTAAATGGGGCTAGTTACAACAACATCAAACAAGTTTCCCCAAACATCTAATGATCCATGTTACACCTAGGATATTATACACAGATTATGGGCATGTTATAGAGGATAGATTGAACACCTTGTTGAAATGAGTTACAAGTTGCAAACTATGGCTCAATGGACTTGCAACGATAACACTGGAACGTTGTCATATGTCACATGAAATAATCAGGGTGACCACATCAAGGTAAGTGGGAGTGGTTACAGGAGAGGGCAAAGCAAATTACATACCTTAACTAACAAGGTATAAGATCAACGATTCATGAGTAAGAACATGTTCCAAGACATGTTGTGAGATGTTACATGAAATTGGGATCATTATATTATCTGAGGAAGTGGACTTAGTTACAACACCATCAAACAAGTTCCATCAAATGACTCACAAGGTAAAATATTGTAAAAAGGGGCTTGCTACAAGGCATGGACATGTTACTTGGAATTAAAATCATTTAATAAATCATGTTTCAATTAGGATTGAGTTGACAAAATAGGCCAATTTTGGCAAGATAGCGAATTAAACACAGTTTGTGGGCATGTTATAGAAGATAGATTGAGGTTACTTGGAATGAGTACCTTGTTGAAATGAATTATAAGTTACACAATGTGGTTCAATTGATTTGTAGAAGCACCACAAAGACATTGTCAACACAAAATGGGGACAATTTATGGGCATGTAGCCGGTACAAAAGTATTCCTACGATTGTTTTCCTCTAATTTGCCCATTTGCCCGATTTATTTTCACCTTGTCATGCCTAGGCATGTTTTGAACCCATGTTATGCACATTATGAACATATTAGGGGTATAAAGGGGTATGTAACATATTACTTAGCATGTTATGTGAGTTACAAGTGTAAAACATGTTGTATTATATGAGATGACAAGTGCAAAACATGCATGGGTGTCACTTGAAAAAATATGGATGGGGCAAATGGGTAGATTGGAAGAAAAATCATAGGAGTACTTTTGTACTGATTACATTCAATCCTTTTGACTGTTTAATATTTTTCATCTAAAGTGGGCCTAATGGTGTTTTAAGTGCAAAACCCTTTTGACTCCTTATGTGGAAAACCACAATCAACATGATTAACATTTGGTGCAAAGTGCAAACATGTTGGATTCAAGATTTGAGGCCTTAGCTTAATGAAAGCCAGTTACTTTTTGCTCATTTTTGGTTTTATGACTTGTTTGTGTTATGATGCCCATAACCAAGTTTGTTGTTTGTGAAGGAATTGGGGAAACCTATAATTAATGGCCAAGCTAAACTTGCACCCACATTAATACATTCACCTTCTTGAATGAGCCCTTTCTTCGATAATAACTCCAAGACACATCAAAGAAATGTTATATTTGAACTCAGAGACCCTGATTTAATTTAAAGCCCAACTTTACACTAGGAGTCAAGGCTAAAAAAACTTGGGGCCAACTTTGAGCATTTTTGGCTTTTTGTTTGGCCCCAAATTATTAATAAATGTTACAACATTGGCCACAAGGGTTCCAAATTGGCTTCCCAAATTTGATGGTATCCTTTTCTTCAACCTTGGGGCCAATACAAGGCCATAAAGTTCAACATTTATTAGTAACTTAGGACAGATTGAAAAGATTTTTAAAATTTTAGCCTTGATTTATAGTGTAATTTAGACCTTGGGGCTAATTTCAACTTTTACACCAATAGGAATGTGAGATTTGAATTGAACATTGGCCTCAACTCCTAATGTAAAGTGGGCCTAAAAATAGTTCCACAAGTGCTAGGTAGATGGCCCTTGATAGTAAATTTTGGTTTAACACAATGGCTTTGGCCTAGACATTTTCCTTGAGAATATGAAAGCAAGCAAAAGGCTTAAGAAAGGATAATGCCTACCATTGATTATTGGATATATTGTTAGACATGTGGTTGGTCCAAGTGGGTTGCTAATAGTTATTACTGGTTACTAATCAGTTGTAATGTTAGTTTTAACGTGGGGTAGGGAAAAATAAAAAATAAAAAATCTTGGTTTTGGGAAATATTGTGTTCCATTGCCATATACTCAGAGCACCTGTGGAGCTGGTCTAAAGGATGATTTTAGCTACAATAGAAAGTGTCTTTCTATGTCAAGTGATTTCATTAGATTTTAAATGAAGAACTAATGTTAATCACTATGGAAGTCACCATATGGGAACAAATCAGTTCACAAAACAAAGAGAAAAAACCTTTCAAATACCCTAGACTCCTTCTAAATATAACATGCATACTAAAAGTTCTAACATAATCTATCAAATGGATGAATGATATTAAGTTAAAAATATATCGATTCCAACACCCCTTAGTATGCTCAACATACACAAACACTTTTGATTAGCAAGATATGGTGGATGAGGGAGATCAAACAATAAGGCAACATAGATCTACTTCTTCTACATTATGTCCTAGCAAGATGTCAACAATGTTATTTCATTAGCAATGTCTTTGTTAGCAAGATCTAAACATCTTCTTTGTTAGTTAACAACATCTTTTTCATAACTCTTACGTCATCAACAACGTTTTCCTTCACATTTTATTGAAAGAAATCATTCCATTCGTCATGTAATCACACCTACACACACTTTAATTTTGCTAATCCCAATCAAATTTTTAGGAGATTACTGAAGTAAAAACTCACTAAATCATTATCTAACTTTTAGACTTAACATTCTTTAGATTGAATTTACTTATACATGATTCAAATTTAGTTTGACCTAAAGCCTTTGTGAGCATATCAGTAAGTTATTTTGTTGTATTGATAAAATCAACATGAATATTTTCTTCTACTTTCTCTTATATAAAATGTCGATCTACTTCAAAATGTTTTATCATGAAAAACCGGATTTTTATAGAGTTTAATGGCACTTTGATTGTGAGACATGATTGTCGTGAAGGCACTCGTGTCTAGTCCTAGTTCATGCAATAGTCAATGAATCCATATGGCCCCACGACAACAATTTGCTAATGATCAATACTCAAATTCACATGACAACTGTGAAACTAAATTTTATTTCCAACAAGCCATGAGATGGGTGTAGATCCAAGGAGGAAAATGTAAGTTGTTGTGGAGGTTCAATCATCTAAATCAAATGTGTAATCTGCATTAAAAAATCTTCGAAGTTGGGTATCCTCCCCCTTGTGAAAAAAAGGCCAACTGACGAGTATTTTTAGATGTAGCGAAAAATTTGTCAAACAACATGAAGATGCTCAGTTTGAGGTGCCTATATGTGTCAATTGACAATGTTGACAACACATTGAAGTTTAGGCTAGATTTTGGTCAAATAATGAAGTTTACCTACCATCTACCAATAAAAAGTAGCATTGATTAGTTTAGTGCTAGTATCATGTCAAAGACGAATGCTCTCATGCGTGGGAATGTGAACTAGTGTGGAATTAACCATGTGGAATTCATTAAGGAGATTGCAAGCATAAGATGTCTAATGAAGCAAGAGACCATGTGTGGTGTGCTTCAATTTGACGCCAAAATACTTTTGCACATGGCCCAAGTGAGTCATACGAAATTTTGCCATCAATTGAGACTTGTGTTGCACTATTCCCTATTTGTCATTCCTTATGACAAATAAGTCATTAACATACATGACCAGAATGACCTCAAGAATTGTCTCTTCTTATTAAATCTCCAATAAAAAGGACCCAAGGTTTGATTTGAGTGCTAGAATTTAGACAAGAAATAAGGAGGAGCAAGCTTTGAGTGTAGCTCTCGAGACCTTGAGGAAAAGCAAGTGCATTCCAATTCTAGATTCATAATCCAAGGAGGCCAAAACTAACCTTTTCGTCCCAACAACTTTTCTCTCTCCTCTTTCTTTGAGAATTCTAAGGACTAAAGCAAGAGGGGAGTTGTACATCTTTGTGGCTCATGAGGTTGCTTCTATCTTTAGTTTCCTCTTCATTGGAAAGATACCAATTACCCACCCACAATTTTTTATTTTTAAAACATTTCTAGCACACTCCCATCATTTCCACTTTTCGAGCTTCTTGTAGAAACAATTGGCAATTTGGTTTCTCGCAAAATTTCGAAAGTAATTCTCCAATTGGGGTTCTTGTAGCTCTATTTGGATTATCTAGTGAAAAGTTCCTATGACAACGTTGACCTAATTATGTACCCAATTGAGAAACATTGAGGTTTTTGCACTAAATGTGTCAAATTTAAAAATATATAAACAAGCTTACAAAGCACAAAACAATAATGCAAGATTAGTATCCATCCATGAGAATCTTAAACCCTAATCAATTGTTCTTCTACTATGTCAATGCTTGAAAGAAACCCTAACCAAGCATTACTTTGAAAATTTCAATCATTGATTCCAATCAATTGTGGCAAGCAAGGAAAACAAAAACAAGTATTTGGAAGCTAGAAATTATGAGCCCCTTGGGTAATGTTAACTTAAACAAAATACTCAAAACAATTACACATATGTTCATGAAGCAAAATTGTGGACAAGCATTTCAACCATTCAAAGGGTGTTTTGCTTTGATAGGTATTAGGTGTTACAAACTTAACAAAGAAGTATCCAATATTGTCGCACATGGGAAAGGAAAAGAAGCAGATGTGCCAAGGCTCATGTTTAATGGGATTTTCGTTTGATCATAGGAGCTTGAAAATTGGTGCTCTTGATGTGGAGAGAAGTTTCACATGTCATTAGCTTGCAGAGCTTTGGCAGGAGGTTGTGAACTTCAAAAATGAGGTTGACAGAAAAGAATCAGCTAGGTTGTTTAATGAGGAGTTTCATACCCCAAGCCACATCTTTTTGTGCATTGAAAATGCGGGTGGTTTACAAGTGCAGAATGGACACACTAAACTTTCGGTGGCTCTTACAAAATTGGTAGGCATTGTTCCTATTCTAGTATGTCAAAATCCTTTTTATAAAACCTTAATAACCAAGGTTGTTTAGCTGACATTTTCCCCTTTTTGATATCATAACAATGTTGTTTGGTTGTTTCATGGGTTTGTTGATGGTGTTCATTGATTTCAATTTATTTTGAATTGAATATGACAAATGGATTCATTTCATAATGAGCTCGGTTGGGCCTTTTCACATTCCACAGGAGTTTACAATTTGATCTAAATTTTATTGAATCACAAATGTCACCTAAATGTAAAAATGTTTTGGGACCTTTGATTGAATGTGGAGGATGCAATGAGGAATACTTTTATGTGTTTGTTAGTGGATACATGATTGGAATCAACAACAACATCAATTGCACAAGTATGTTGAATGCTAGTAGTTGTGTAAGATTTTCCTCATGTGGGTGGGTGAAATTTTGTATGGTTTGCTTCCAAGTTGGATGTGTCATGTTATGCAAGGATGGTGACAATTTTGGAGCACTACCACTAGAGGCAACTTGAGCTTGGGCACTAGGAAAAAATATTCCTTTCTTAATTAGGCTAGATATTATCAAGGCTCTTCAAGGCTCTGAAACAAGATATTATCTAGGCTCTATCAAGGCTTTGGAGCAAGATTTTAACCAACAAAAAGTCCCAAAAACATCAACTATTTTATATTAAATTGTTAGAATTTTGTGGAAAAAGAAAGGTGAATAATTTTTTCATTTGAAGTATGGGTGGAGTTGAATTTTTGAAAATGTCTAATTAGTGTGGGTGGTGACCTTGTGTGGATGATTTATTGGAACTATTACATTTGAAGTTTGAGTTACTTAGTCATGGCAATGATTTCAAAGTTTGGGGAAAAAAAAATCTAACATGATTTTGTTAGGATGTCTAATGATATTTACAAGGGATTTTCATCAGACAACTCACGAATAAGAAGATAACACTAGTTGCTTATTATTAGAACCATCTTGATAGAGTATTATTGTGGGCAACCATTGTAACCATGATTTGCAATGAACTATTCCCATTGTGAGTTGAGTACATTAGGTAGTGCACTCATTGAATGGTTGTCATAAAATCCTTTAAGAACCAAAAACATCCACACTTGCCCACAGTGTTATTTGAATTTTTGTCATTAAATTCAAGTTATATGATTGTTGGTAAATGTTATATCAAGGGGATCACAAAGTTGGTCCATAAAGGATGAAGGCTGAAAATGGTGATGAAGAGATTTTTTTTGTGAAAATAATTTTTTTTTATGATGATTCTTTGGTGCAACAGAAGGTTGACATATCTATTCCCTCTTGTGATGATATTTTTGCATCCAAAGGTCACAATCATAGAATGTTATTAACCTTTCCAATGGCCTTAGATCCCTTTGCAAAAAAAAGGTTTTTCCATGACATACCCAATTGTTATTAATGCAAAATTGAATTTGCTTATATTTTTTCACTTGCAATGCTTGATGCAATTTCAAATTGATGATCATTATATTGGATTTTAATTGTCTTATATGTTGCATCTTAATTGATGATCATCTTAGTGATTTTCCATACACTAATGATGTTTCATAATTGAGTATCTTTCTGGATTCAGGATAACCTTGTTTTTCCTTTAAAAGACATGATAAATACGTCACAATAAGTTTTGTCTTTGCTTTGGATTCACAATACCCTTGCTTTCCAAGCAGAAGACTTGAAAAAATAGTAATAATGGTGCCTTCTTTTATGGGTTGAAACTTGAAATTAATGTATGCATGATTGCATGATATAAAAAACTATAGAAATTTTTAATAGATATGTTTAGGTTCCACTACTACATCATGTGAAAGAGTTCAAAAATGATGAAAACCTACCAATTATCAATAAAACAAAGAACCCAACAAATGGGGAAAAAAAGGTACAAGATGGAAGGACACAAGTCATAGCGAACTAATAATATTCCAAAGAGGGTAAATCACAAGGGGAACAAGAAGTCAAATACTTGAACCTTCCCCCCCAATTGTGAAAAACATATTAAATAAGGAGAAGCTTCTGATTTGGAGAACCAAGAATCAAATTGGGGACCAAAGAACACTCCAATTCAAGGATTCAATTTGCTTCACATGAATCCAAGTTAGTTCCTAGGAAATTGGACCTGGACCCTCGTCTAAAGTGGAAAACATTAAATACATTTTTTACATTAAATACTTTGTTATTCAAGTAAGTACACCATGTTATAAATTGTTCATTATATCCCATGTTACATGAGCTATTGAGATGGTTTGTAACATAACTTGAAATAATCATGATCATGTTATAGTAGAATGTGTAACTAGTATATGCATATCTTACTTGCATATCTTCTAATATGTTAGTTACTTACATGAACTATTGAGGTGGTTTATAACATAGGTTGAAATAGGTTTGATCGTGTTATAATAGAATGTGTACCTAGCATATGCATATGTTCTAATTTTGTAACTATCATGTTTCCATTGTTATCCCTCCATGTTACAACTCCTATTTGTAATGTATTCATTGATTGTAACCATGTTACATGATTTACTATGTAACTTGCTAATTAGTTTCCCACCATATGATGCAATTATTTCATATTATAATCTAACGTCTTGAATTACTTTGTAGGGTTGATGATAAATTGAATGAGTTGAAGAAAGGTGTGAATCTGGAGACAACTAATTACACTGTTTTCTTCAAGGGTTTGAAGAAAATGGAAATCAACATTGGTTTTAATGATGTTAAGGAGCTCACTCATTTTTAAGGCACAATTAAGTGACACATGGCTTGATTTCATGCTTGTACACACATTTGCAATGAATGTAACATTGAATAAGAGTGGATATTTGTTGTTGATTTCACAAGCCTCTTCTTATTTAAATAATGATGTTAAAAGTAGAGGAGGGGTGGCTAGGTGGGGGAAGAAAAATTTCAAGAACCATACAAATTCTTGTAATATTGTGATTGCCCCTTATTTAGCTTTGAACCATTGGTCCTTGTACATACTTGAGGAGAAGAGGACCATTCACTTTGATTCAATACTAGGGCACCATGATAATCCATTAGCTTTGCAATTTTCAAAAAATGTGCAAAGAACATGGGCTATTTCTAAAGGCTTGAAGCTAGGTGATGGGAATTTTGAGGACTTCATGAAGGTGGAGTTTTGTATTCTCAAGGTGTATAATCAAACAAATGACTAGGAATGTGCACATCAAGTTGCTACAAACTTTGCCACCTATTTGAAAAGCCAAGGGACACAATCTTCTTTATTAAGATAGTTACATATGCCTATGCCCTTAGATTAGTATGTAAAATCCCTTTTTTGTTTTCCCTTTTGTAACTTGCCTATGTTATTGGATATGTAGCAAGCATGAACCATTTATTAAGAAGGTTTTTCTATAACAATGTTTGATGTTGTGCATTGTAAAGGATATGGTCTCAAGTCTCAACATGGGAAATTGAGAGCATGATCATCCACAACTTTGTTGACAAACTTGGTGTTGTAGATGAAAGTAGGGACTATGCTCCTCCAAATGTTCTGCTTATAGGGGACACACAATTTGGTCTTAGTGCTACAATTGTTGTAATAGATGTAGAAGCACAACAAGCCATCTTGGATGACCTTTGGAACAAGAATCAAGGTAGCAATTTAGAGAAAACTCTAAAAAAGGGCAAGAGGGTCACGAAACCTAGTAAACAACTTGCCTTCCCAACCATTTTTGACCCTATAGCCGCATGTAAAACACCCAAGGCCCTTGGCCAAACCATGCAAAGTAGGACAACAAATGTCAAAATATGTAATGCCCCTTGTAAAAAAAACTAAGGACAAATGTTTTAGTGCCCATAGCATTTCCAAACATGTTATGTTACATGTACATTAATATGTATGTATACAAAATTGAGATGATGTTTCTTTCAACATGTATGTTGATGACATATAATGTAATGTAACTGTAATGTAGTGGTGTATAACATAATATAACCGCAATGTGGTGGGACTTGTAATCCAATATAATTAATGTATGTTATTGTGCATGTAATCTTCTCTTGCAATGTCCTTGTGCTTTTGTAGGTTATGATCAAACTATTTTGGATGGTAGAGCTTTAAAAGACATTTAATTGCTGAAGAAGAAAGCAATTGGGCATTGAACTAAACACCCTTAAAGGAAGCTAACTTTGACCAAAACCTTAAATTTATCTTTGTGTTTTTTTTAGTAGTCTTTTTCTTCTCATTTTCAAGTTTAGGGTTTAAAGTTGACATCTTATTATTGCAAATCTTGTAATTTAAACTACCCATGTTGGGTTTAGGTTTGACAGTGACCTTCACCCATTGTGGGTGAACACATGAAGTTCACAAGGGATGTTACATAGTAGGTGGTCAACGCATTCATTTCTAAATATTTTGTATGATTCTTTGTTATTGTTCAAAATGTTCCTTTAATGTTGGTTTTCGCAATAGACTATGGTTAGAAATTGAAACATAATCCAATCTAAGTGTGAAAAACACTTGTAAGTTGTTACTTAGATGCTTTTGGGTTGGCGCTTCTATTTATGTTTGTTGACATATTAATTTTAAAGCATAGTTGTTTAATAACACGTAGAAGTATTAAATTTAAAGGGGTGCATGTTTAATAACAATGATGGTTATTATCCAGGGATTGGAAGCACATGTTGGAAAGGTCAAATAGACTTGTGGCCACTCATAGATGCAAAATTAAAAAGATTTCTCTTCACCCTTTAAGTTTTGATAAAATCAAATTATAATTTTCAAATTTGTTTATTTTTGTCTTTAGGAAATGACACAATACTTAAGGTATAAAGGATGTATATGCAATGCGAGTAATATAAATATGTAGTAAATTGACAAGTGATAAACAACATTAACATGTAACCCAAGTACATTAAGAATTAATTACAACTTACATTAATAGTAACAAACAACATTCACATGTAAAACCATGTAATGTTAATAAATAATTAAATTTAAATGTAATCCATGTAACAAACATAAACTATAATATGCAACAGTGAAACAAGTAACATTACCCAAATATTATATTAACAAGGAACCTTTAACATTTATAAGTTAGTAACATAGGTCACAAATTATGTATGTTGTATTAATGTTTATCATTGTTACAGGTATAATATGTAATATGTTTAACCATTGAGGGGCATTTCCCCATAGGGTGAAAGCACATTATGAGTGAGCCAATTTTCACCAAAAAAGGTGATGTATAATTAGTATCATCATACGTAGTAAGTTTAAATTTTGATGGCATCATTTGACAATCCTATACATAAACAAAAAATCCTAGAATGTGCACAAGAACATTTTGGAATTCAAATTTTACTTTAAATCAAGATTAATTTCAATCCAACGATTAGATGAAAAGGATTGAATAAAATCAATGTACACAACATATATAATGTGTAATTTTTTGTCAGCCATAGAGCCTCATGTTTGTGGTTCATAAGACATTACTAAACAAAATAAATCTGAAAAAATAATGCAATGCCCAACTATAAAATCTCTTTTTCTTTCATTTGGTATTGGTTTTTTCTTTAAATACATATGATATATATTTTTTATTGCTGAAAAAATTGAAAAAAAACATATTTTGAATGAATTTTCAGGAAAAAATTCAAACTTCCAAATGGCCCTATATTCAATTGATGTATATCAATAATAGTGACCACAAAAAAATCCACTAGAAAATTCCACCCACAACCCTAGTTTGAAGTATGTATGCAATTTTTCATATTTCGTGATGAGTATTATTTCGTCACAAATATACTTCATATGTTGAAATTCAAAAATGTTGTTGGAGTTTTGTTTTTAAATGATTGTTTTAAGTCTAAATCTAATCCAATATACTTCAAACAAATAAAAATAATCCAAAATGTGATGTCTATACTTATATGAAAAAACCAAATGTAGAAATGCAGTATTTGTGACTACAATGTTTGGGGGCCATAGTGTGCTTTTACCCCATAATCAATTCAAATCAGTCATGTTAGGTTAACAAGTAAGCTTAAGTGTGAAAAACTCACAATTGAAGGTGCATTGGAAGTATGTTTGCCATTACTAGAAGGTTTGGGTTGAGCATGAAAGATTTGAAGGTTTTTGTGAGTAAATAAAATAATTGTTTCAAGAATTAAGGTTGAGTTTTGAATGTACACAAAGAGCAATTGCTACAAGGGCAACATTTCATTGATTGAGTGAGAATGCTTGATTTGTAACTATGGTGGGATTAGGATTTAATAGTAAAAAAGCCACTCAAAAACAAGCTGATAGGGTTTGGAAAGCGATATGGGAGACGTTAAATTGTATTAGCATTGTTGAATAATACGAAGACCAATAAGTTGCAAAAGCAGAAGCCTTTTATACACCTCTAAATAATCCGAACCAGCTCACAAATGAGAATGAGCCTTCTTGGCCAATAGGAATAGGTAGGTGATTGCTCACACCTTATCAAGCAGGATTGATGTTCGATCTACACATGCGCATTTACAATGAGTTGGTGAATCTAGGTCCTCATTGGCATTCTTAATGGCCCCAAGTTGGCATGCTCCAACAAAACATGCTAGCATTTCTATGGGGGACTTTGGAAAGCCACCAAGGTATGAAGGTTCTACTAATTGTAAGCCTTATAAAGATGCATAATTAGTGAACTCGAAAGGTGAAAGCGTTAGCCACAAGCCTTCTTCATCACATCTAAAAGTATGTCATCTAAAGGTGTGCTTCTTTAAGAATTTGAATCGTTGAAACCTTGACATATGTTGTTTTGATGCATTTGATGGTTTGCATGTAATAGGGGTCACATAGCTAGGATGGCAATTCAAAAGCAAAAGTGACAACAACAAAAGTTCAACAAAGGTAGTAATGCCTAATCAAAAACCAACTTAACAATTGGATATCTTTGAACATTGACTATTGTATAAACATTTTGATAATTCATGCTAAACTATGGCAGAAGTTGATTACCCATAGTGTGACAAATCTTGGTAGTTTTGTAAAGGATTTGAACTTTGACATCTTCTATAGCATGCCATTTTTTACACTAAAAATTCATCATGTCTAACAACTTATTTTCTAAAAATTCAAAATCAATGCCTTCTTGAAAGATTTGGTATGAAGATGTATTTTTGTGATTTGACCTATGATTAATAGATATGTTGTCTTCTCATTGGTAGTACATGCAAATCAAACATTTTACAACTTCTTTTGCATGAACCACCAAACTTGTATGACCAATTCAATTAATAACATGTTGGAGGTGTGTTGTAACATGTACAAACCATGTTACAAATTCTGTTATTTTAATGCTAGTTTAGGTTATGTGTTCATGGGACTCCAGCACACATGTTACAATGGATAAGGCTACAAGAGAAGTTTTGTGTTACAAAACATGAGGACAACAAGGTGCATTGTGTATTCAATGGTATAGATTATACAAAAAATATTGATGCCAAATTTGCAGAAAATATTTTTACCATTTACAAAAATAGTGATGCATTCTACCAAAAGTATTATTACATTCTACGTATCAAACATGCCAAGTTGATGCACCAAACTCCACAAGATGGTTGAAGCAACTTATAGTACTAAGTGTAGTTCATTAGAATAAACAAGTAGATGTTGCACTTCACATGTTACAAAGTACAAGAGACATACACTTTACCTATTACAAAAAACATACACTTCACATGTTACAAGGTATAAGAGACATACACTAATTATTAGAGACTTCAAAAGATTGTTGTGCAGGTTAAAATATTTAATGTTGCATTAAATTGCTAACACAAGCTACTGTAAAAACATGCCAAATGTTACGATAACCCCCAAAAGTTACACATGTTGTGTCTTCGGCTCATTATGAAGTTAATGGTAACTACACATGATGTATTATGTACCTACAAGTTACATTACAAAAGACCCATGTTCATTGACAACCATGTACACATAATAGTTCATGGTGCTTATCTTAACACATGTTACAAACACATTCTAAAGCTTATAATTCAATTAAACACATGACGTTTGCACCATGTAACACACCAGAGACCTACAATGCCCACTCTTCATACATTTATCAATCATTTTCTAGAAAATCCTTAGGACACTTTAAGTTCTAGCCATTATTATCTAGGTTGCATTTGAAAGTTGACTCCTTATGAGAAGGATGTAACACTCCATTTTGAATTTCTACTTGAAGTGTTTTTTGCTTACCATTAATATTTTACAATAAAGAAAACAAATGTTCCATCAACAACTTGTTATTTTGTGTTTCCTCCAACAACTCAAATTGAAGGTAGCAAATCTCATTCTTTAAGTTCACCTTGGATGATGTTTTTGGGGTCCTTAATGTTAGTGGAGTGTATTGCACATTGCTTGATGAGTTGCCTAGTTAGCTGCCTAGTATAGATTTTGGAAACCTCCATGAACTATCCCTTTCAAAGCACCGCAGTAACATGCTATCGAACATTCTACAAGCTTGGGATGAAAAAGTTAGAGCACTTTGAATTAGTGCTTGCAAATGTTCCCACGTTTTACATATAGGTGGTCACAAGATGTCCATTCAAATTCTAGGTTGTGAACCCAATACTTTTTGTGAAGCCGCTTCCTAAATGTAACTAATGCCATTCTATAATTGCTAGTTGGTAATGCAACATAAACATTTGGAATCATCCTCACCTTCAAAAGCACATTAATGACAAATTGTTCTTGTTTTCTATTTTAAACAAATCCATGGTTTTTTCACAAGGATTGGTACCAATAATGAAACAAAACATCACCAACTAGTTCATGTATTGCCCAATCCACACATCTCCCATGGACTCTACCCTTGAAAGAACAAAGGGCGCCCTTCAAATTTGCATGGTAGTTGTCAATGGCCACATTAGTATTGTGCCCTGCATGAGGTAAGTTATGGTTACCCATCACCCACATTCGAGTTTTTTGTAACCATTTAGACTTTATGTAACTCCAAAAGGAATTAATAGTGGGCATTTCATTTGCTACCCTTGCCAATTTAACTTTTGCCCATGGATCCAACTTTTGATCATTTGGGCAATTTGTGTTATATTTCCCAACACCTTGAATGCACTCCCACAAGTAAAAACATTTTTAATTTTAATGCATGCTTGTTTCAACCAAGTTCTTTTAGCATGTCACAAACATAAGAATATCTTTGTTCTTGGTCACACTTGGCTGGTCACATATAATCAAACTCCAATTACGTAAAATGAACATAGGGGTACATTCAAAAAGCTCCAATTATAATGAGATAATTTTTGTAGTGTAACTTATAACAAACTTGCAATGTGAAAAGTTACCAAATGTGTAGAACCTAGTTACAAACCATGTAACCCACAAACTTCACATGCAAGAAGTTGTGGTTATATGTGATGAACCATACTTATCATATAAGATATTATAGGTACATAATATTTGCTAAAGTTAATATATGTTATTTAGATAGTTAGGTTGGGTTGGTTGTCATGCTTTGAAACTTGTTATTTGCAATAAAATACCACCAATGATGAGTAAAAGTGGTCATGTCATCATGTACCTTACGTGGTTTATTTCTACTTGAGTATCATCAACAATGAATGCATTAGGGTGCCAATAAGCCTTAACAAGCAACAAGCTTTTGTTCAAAGCATCCATCCAAGGGGACAAATCATGTATCTTGTAGTTTGAAGTGATTATGTAGGCAACATGCACATCATTATGCCATTAATCAAAAACCATCATGGTGTACAATGGAAATTGTGGACACAAGAACACCAAGTTGGCATGTTATATAAAAGAAAATGTTACTAATTACAAGTTACAATGGCATTGCGAGACAAAACTTATAACATCCACATGAAAAGCTACAAAAATAAATCACAAAATTACCACTTACATGTTAGAAAATGATAATCATCAACAAAAGATATTACATGTTAGAATGGAAGGTAGACAAAAACATATGTTACAATGAAGGACCTATAACATGCACACACTAAATATTAGGATATTCACATATATTGCATGTTATTGGAACAATGTATCCCTAACGTAAAGAAATATGGCTACCTTTTTGTCATTTATTCCAAATGTAGCATCAATAGACACACCACTTTCATGTCCATGACATAACATCATTTCCTTTTCCCATTTAGTTTATATGCGAATTATGAAAAGCATGTTACCACCATGCAAGTTTCCTTCAACTTGAACATTAAATTCTTGGTAGAAGAAAACCTTTTTAGTGACCCACATTTGAACACTTTTTGCATCACTTTCATCTTTCTTGTAGGTTTCTTTTGTAAGTTTTCTTGACATGTTATGAATGTTTTGCTCACTAACAAAAATCTTTCGACAAATTTCCATTGTTTTCCATGATCTCCTTCATTCGATATTTGTGCTTGTTCATAACTTGATATATAAAAAGGCCCAAGTGAAGGTTTTCCAAAACAAAAGGTCTAGTTTCCTCTGATACATGGGCTGAAAATGATGACTTGTAACTAGATTTGACATTACCATGGACAATAAGACCCAATTTGTTGACATGTTGAAAAGTGGTGTAAGAAACTTTTGCAACTATCGGGTGAAGGTAACATCTTTTCAAAGTGAATGAACAACAAAACCCTTTTTTCTGTGAATCTCCTCAGCTTTTCATTGAAGTTCAGGGACCTTTATGCCCTTGGCTAACAATTTCATTACCTTTTTTTTCCCTCTTGGTTTTCTTGGAGGCCATATTAGGTTGAAGAATTTGCATGGTGCTACAAGAATCTATTAGTCCATATTCACAATGATACCTGTGTAGAATTCAATGCCATCATTCACATTGGTGGATGCATATAAACCCTAATAGTGTAAACTAAAATGTATTATAGCATGTCACATTAATTTAAACATGTGCATGCAATATTATATGTTAGAAATGAATGGTTTGATAAAGCCTAATTGACATTCCCACTTTATAATATGTTCATTATGTTCTATAAGTATTGCATTGTGACAAGTGTAATGCTTTCACATAACTTTAATGAACAATGGCAGTCAAGATTAGTTGATGCCTTAATTGTTGCATGATTGTTTTATGTATGTCTTTGAAATAACATGTACAATCATGTTATATGTTATTGACCACTAGCTCTAAGTTGGTTTATTGCATGCTTCTAGGATAATTGTTCCATTGTGGATTTTTCAAATATTCATTGCCCCAATTGTTGTTTTAGATGAATTTGCTCTACACATCCCCTTTTGTTTTTTCCCGAGCTAAGAAATCATGAACTATGTTCCATGGAATATATGCCACATAAACCTTCTTGTGAAAGCATGTGCCATCCACACCATATTGTGGCATTACGCAGTACTCATTACACTAGCAAATGTCCTTATAGTTAAAAGGACTAGGAGGTGGCTATTGAACACATCCCATCATTACTTCCAAAGTTTCTTTATGGTGATCCATGTACACCTTCCCATAATCTTAAGTTTTGATAACATTAATGCCACCTTCTTCACTTGCCCTCTTCCCCATAATATTTTTCTTGCATTTCTTGTTACAAGAAGCCTTCACAAGTTAAGAGACACTGTCAAATGTTACAACAAATTGGGATTACTATATTATCAAGGTAAAGGGGACTAGTTACAACAACATCAAACAAGTTTTTGCATATAACTAAAAACTACATTACAAGATGGGATTGACATTATTTAGTGATCCATGTTACACATAGGATTTTATACACAAATTATGGACATGTTATAAAGGATATATGGAATACCTTGTTGAGATGAATAACAAGTTACAAACTGTGGCTCAATGTACTTGCAAGGACAACACTAGAATGTTGTCAAATGTCACATGAAATAATTGAGGTGACCACATCAAGGCAAGTGGGAGTGGTTATGGGAGAAGCAAAACAAGTTACATACCCTAACTAATAAGGTATAGGATCAACAATTCATGAGGAAGGACATGTTCCAAGATATGTTACATGAAATTGGCATCATTATATTATTTGAGCAAATGGACCTAATTACAACACCATCAAACAAGTTCCATCAAATGACTCACAAGGTAAAATATTATAAGAGGGGGCTTGTTACAAGGCATGGACATGTTACTTGGAATTTAAATCATTTAGTAAATCATGTTTCAATTAGGATTGAGTTGACAAAATACGCCAATTCAGGCAAGGTATCGAATTAAACACATTTTGTGGGCATGTTATAGAGGATAGATTGAGGTTGCTTGGAATGAGTACCTTGTTGAAATGAATTATAGGTTACACAATGTGCTTCAATTGATCTGCAAAGGCACCACAAAGACATTGTTAGCACAAAATGGGGACAATTTGTGGGCATGCATGTTATAAGGGAAAGCCTACAATTATAATTTGGTTGAATGCCTTGTTTCAAATGAGTTGTAGGTTACAAAGGATAAGAAACAAAAAAAAACCATGGAAACAAGAAGACTTAATAGCATGTACATGTTACAAAGGAAACTCATGAACAATGCATACCTTTTCGACTCTAGGGAGCACAAAAAAAAACTAGATCTTCTGTAAAATGTCACTAAACGTAGTTGAAATCAAATGAAGGAATAGCACCTGCAAGAAACATGCAATCAAAGAGTTCCTATCTATTTAATCAAGAAAGGGGAACTGGGATCGCTTTGGGAGATGTAAAATGTTGAAAACTCTGACCAAACTAATGAAGGCAACAATGAAGAAGGAAGGAAATAGACATCTCCATGTAGGCACACAACATTCAAACAAAATCATGCACTTGGGAACTTCGAAAAAGGATTGAAAAACGATCTTCCACTTGTAATTTGTGCATCTAAGCTTGCCAAGCAGATATAACTTCTTCTACATGTAGTTTCTACAAGCAATGTAAGACCTTTGAATTGGGTAATGCACGCACCTAGATAGGGTGTTGTAGAAGCATTTGTAGCAATTGTATTGATGTAATTGATCAATGATGAAGGCATTCGAAAAAAATGAGAGTTGTTGTGAGAGCATTTGACAATGGGTGCATGCATGTAGAGAAACGATGGAAGGAAACGTTGCAGGACTATGCGATACAAACTACAAAACATGTGCAATGACACATGACAACAACAACACCTTAAAACGAAAGGTCCATCGTCATGATGGTGAGAAGACATTGTGGTATGGCATGCATGGCACAAGAGTACCATGGGGATGGGGATGACAATGGTCCGTTACACAAAATAGATAACGAGAATGTAACTAATAGATGAATGGAAGGCTTGTTATGCAAGGAGGGAAATGGAGGCCTCGGAGGTTATGAAGGTAAGAAGAAGGATGACGTCATGGTGACATGGGATAGTCCCTCCATACTAGTAGCATTCAAGACCCTTGGCTTGTTTAACATTTTCCATATGGTAGCCTTTAGCATTACCAACATTAAAGGAAAGCTTGAAAATTCAATTTTTATAATGCACAAATACCTTGCTCAATAAAAAACATGATGAGCAAAGGTCACTATGTGCCCTAGGGATTGCCACTTGTCTAGATCCCTTGAGGACAATTGGCTTGTCTTTTGTAGATAGGATATCCTCAACAGTTGATGTGGCAACAAAAGTTTATTACACCATTTGAGCACTAATTTTAACACAACTCTTCACCCAAACTTAAGAATTTTCATAACCAAGTCAAGAGTGCACAGAGCAGCTTTGTGTAGCACCAACTTGGCCATGTGATAGAGCCCCCCCCCCCCCCCCCCCCCCCCCCCCCCCTCAAACAAAAAAACAAAAAAAAAACAAAAAAAAAAGATAGTGCAACGGGGGTTGTCTCTCACCCACAACAAAAAAAAAAAACCAAATAAAAAAATACACATAAAATA
>Ga0116229_10004391_pt1 | contig 23115 bp, 14 predicted proteins | sample S1TSphgellanicum_3_FD_87313 | JGI IMG/M metagenome (GOLD analysis project Ga0116229, IMG submission 87313) | Host-associated microbial communities from peat moss isolated from Minnesota, USA - S1T2_Fc - Sphagnum magellanicum MG | ecosystem: Host-associated > Plants > Peat moss > Unclassified...
AAATTGAATTGGGTTTCTTGTTTTTTCTTTTTTTTTTTTGGCTTGTAGGCTACATTTGGGTAAAACCCCTTTTTAAAAATTGCCCAATTTGGGGAAAAAAGGCCGAAACGAAAAAAAAAAAAAAAAAAACACTGATGGGGAGGGGATAAACTTGCGTTTTTCTTTCCTGGCTAAATTTAGCCATTTGGCTACTTTTTTCTTTCAAAGTGGCTTCAAATAATTTGTTTCATTTGTTTTCTAGTAACCAGATTTCTCTATTTTGGGGTTAGCATGTAGTCAAAAATGTGAAGGGTTCTTTAAAAGTTTTTACTTTCAAACATGGCTTAAATCTTCGTGTGGATGATTGCTCTAGGATACACTAGGTACTCTTTCTTTTTTTATGTTTCCAAGTGCTGGCTGGTGGCTTGCTGGATCAACATGATCTTATGATCATTGTTGTCCGACCATGATTGGCTTGTGTGCAATATCCCTCTCTCTATCATTTGCTTGGTGGTGGCCCTCATAGCAACTTTTATTGCATTATACAAGCCAACCGGTGTTTTCTTTTGAAATTTCGCACTGCCGTGGGAAATTTTTTAATCCAATTCAAAGTGTACCAAGAATTAATAAATAAATAAAGGAAAAGCATCCGACAAGGGGAACAAGAGAAGAAAAAAGAAAGGACCAAAGTCCAAACAAAAGACCACACCCGAAAGTGCAGAACACACAATGAGGAGCCGTAGGAGGAGAAAACAAGAAAAGTAGATAAACCCATCACCAGTAGCATGAATCGATTCATGCAAGGAGATGAGCGAAATACCTGGAGGGACACGAACCCTAGAAAAGACCTCTCGTGCTGCCACAACTGCCCGACGCAAAATAGTGCAAGAGCTTTTTTCTGGAAAAAATGCACAAAAGTGGCCATATTTTGAGGGGGCAAAAAAGGTCAGAAGTTGTCATATTTAGACAATATGAGTTCCTGAAGGTCTTGCCAGAACAAACCAGGATTCTAAGAAATTTGCATGTAATCCTACTTTGGCAGGTAAGAACTGTTGATTCTGGGTTTTTGTTTAATAATGACCACACTGGAATCGGGTCTGATTTCCAGGATCAAAACTGGAACCAGAATTGATTTTTTTTATAAAAAGAATCAGACCCATAACCCATAACCTAGTGTTCTTGATTCTATTTCTGTGTGTAAACAAAATTGGAACCAATTTGAGCTCCATGCTGCAGCGCACTACCAGTGACAAACAACTATTTTTAATTTTCTTAATGTTTTCATATGGTTTCCAATAAAATTCATTATTATTTATGTCAATCTCAAATTTGATTAAATCATGATGATGAATTATTGAAAACCATATGAAAACATAATATTGCATGTTAATTTATTTTTCATATTCATGTCGGTGGGTAAAGAAGAATAATGAGATAATTATAAAATGGAAGTAGTTATTAGGAAAGATAAAAAATAATTATTAAGAAAGTTAATAGGAAAATGAACTAGTCATTAAGAAAGGAATGAAATGATTAAACTTGAAAATGAGATAGTTAATTCTGAAATTGTCTTTGAATGGTCCATGGACGACCATATGAAAGATGCATAAACAACCCCCCCCCCCCCAAATACCAGTCCCGATTACTCCCCACTGGAATAAGCAATGCTTCTAAAAGACAAGTCTACAGCTGGAGGTAACTGAAGGCTAACTTCTAGTTTAGTCCTAGATCATTTTGCACTTGGTAACTAACTCAAGACCTTGTCCGTTCCCATCACCATTTCTGTTTGTCCTTTTATCTTGGCAACCCCACTTATTCTATTTTTGGAATAAATGCTTCCAGGTGAACATCATTTGAATGAGAAATTATTGGATTTTCAGGTGCTATGTTGTCCTTCTTTGAAGATTGATGGTTGATATACTCAATAGTGGAATTGATGGTCAAAAGGCTTAAAAATTGAAGCCTTATTTTGTCCTTCAAAAGGGCTCTAATCGAATGACCTGAATCCTTCTAACTCATGCCAAAACAAACAAAAAAATTGTCCATCAAACCCAAAAGGGAATTTCCATCGTATGGTGGGCTTTCCATGGTCTTTACTCATTGTAAATCATGAGGTAGAGGTCAACATGAACCTAAAGAGAAATAGATCATGAGGTGTAAGAGGAGGGTTCTCATGTCTACTGCTTAAGAATGGGAAGGATCTTACACTCAACAATCACCTTGTTTGGCCCTACATTTTGGTAATGTCCCCCAGCCATGAACTTCACCTATCTTAGAGCACAAGGCAAAGCTTATCATCAACCCATAAAGACCTACTTGTTTGGCCTTGCCTTGTAAGGCAGGGATATTGTGTTGAGAATCATTATAGAGTATTTTAGCTTCAATGGATTTTGCCCCCTATCAACTAAGTGAGATGATTCATCCTAATTTGGTTGTAAAAAGATTCACAATCATCTTTTGACATTTTGTTTTGTCTGCCACCTCCTCAAATGTGCACCCAGATCAACTGACTTTGTGACCAATCCATAATCGCAAAACTAAATATGAAAATATTTTTTCCAAAAATGGTTATCACTCCCATCATAAGCAAAAATTTATGTAATTCTTTCAAAATGTGACAATGTGATTGAAAACATTCAAATACACATGCCATGACAAGTCTTTTTTTTTTTTTTGGTTTGAAATTTTGCACAAATGTGAAAAATAAATATGGAAATAGACTATTTGATCAACTTTTTTTCTTGAGAAAAAAGTCATTAGATTTGCAAAAAAATTAAAAATCATGTTGTGACATTTTCTTATTGGTTTTGGTTTGGTAACAAATTTTTCAAATTTTAAATAGGTTCCTAGAACATGTCATCATTTTATGTGAGATCCCTTTTGGGTTCCGCATAACTAATGTGATGTAAAAAAATGAACCAAAAATCATGATTTTTTTTCTTTTACAACAACATGATGTACATTAAAATAGATTTATTTTTTATTTTTCCCCTAGCTATGACCAATTTATCATGAGGTACATGGCTGGTACCCTCTAGGTATCGTGGCCAAAAAATTCACAATACAAAAAGAACCAAAACAAGCACATTGATCATGGGCACCTATTGTTAGCTGTAATAATGGGGGGTGGTGGGGATGTAAGGAGTCGATTTGTCTGGCCCATTACAATTTTTTTATGAAACATATGGCACTCCCAAAAATAGAGGAATAGATATGCTTCCCTTTGGCCCACCTTTAACACCTTTGGGTAAAATTTTTGGGATAAAGTGGGGTGCTATTAGGAACATTTTGGAAACTTGGGGTACATGTTGCAAACATCATTGGGAACAAGTTGGGAACACCAAGGTCAGTCCGCCTTCCCCTCCGCCCCCAAAGGAAAAAAGATGGGCTCTCATGGATGTATGTTGAACCCTCTCATTAATTATGTGAATCTTATGTTCCTAAAATTGTTTGTCCCCATTTTGCATGGGTTGACACCCTTTCTTAAGAGAGTCGGTACATAATGGGAATAGATTGGAAACAACAAAAAAAAACAAAAAAATCTCTCCCACACCTAAATGGACATTTTATTTTGGGAAGTGCCCATTGTGCCCTATTGCAATGGTTGTCACATTGCAAGACCTAAGGTAAAAAAACCAACAAAAAACAATTTTGCTACACAGCGATAGTTGTCACGTTAAATTGCAACAAAGGGGGAAAAAACATCATTTCATAGTGATGATTCTTGTGTTGCAACTCATTTTTTTCTCAAAAAAAAAGGAAACGGAAAAAAAGGGGGAAAATATAGTGGAAGGGGCTTACCTCTCAACAAGTTCACTTGTTGCACCTTTTCTTATAACTCCTAGCTCAAGTTTCAATGATGGAGGGTTGCACAATAAGAGGGAAGGAACACAGATGGGAAGTAGAATGATATTTAGATAACTAAAATCGAAGAAGGCAATGGGGGTTAAGTTGGGGTTGGCACAACAAGAAATCACAACTTTTTCAAGTTATCCAACTTTATTGTCATGTGCATTTTGATTAAACATTTGTTCGATTGACTACAAGCTTTGATTGTTATGTGACATGTAATATTTTGATTGGTTCAATTTACTAAAATGAATTTTTTTTACTTAATTAAATATAATATTTAGTCAAATGAGATCAAAAAATGTACATTTATAGTAAAAAGGATAAAAATCTAGTCAAATCAGACATTTAATTTTGCTTAAATCATATTTATTATGAAATAAATATAAATTTTAATTATATATAAGGTTATCTTGACTAATCAACATGACCAACAACAATTTGACTCAATAGGTCGATAGGGCCTAGATAACTAGGTAGGTAGGTATATGTCATAAGTACTTAAATTGTTAGAAATCTAGACTAGGTATGTAGGTACCTATCTAGCCTACCTAGGCACTTAAGTTGATAGGCTAGGTTAGGTAAATAAGTAAGTATGTAGGCATGGTACATAGCCTACCAAACCTAGGCACCTTCCCAGCCTACCTATGTATTTATAATTAAATGTTAGGAACATATGTAACCTAGGTTAGGTATATAAGGTTGGTAGCTAGCTAGCTAGGCTAGGTTAGGTAGCTAGGTTGCATAGGGTGGTTAATGTAAGCTTCCTATGTAGATTAGGAAAAAATGTTCAAAAGAAAAAAATGACATAATTTATTGTCTATTGAAAATATGGCAGTGGTTAAGAATCATGATTCTTAATTTGTACAAACCGTATAAACACTAGTCTAAAGATTGTGTGCTTGGAGTTGGAGTGATAAACATTGGAAACTAAAGTGAAGCATGCATTAAAACATTTAAACTTGTACAAAAGTTCAATTTTTTATTTCAAAGCAAAATGCTACCTTCCATTGCCCACAAATGTTCAATGAGGTTATGTTTCAGTTTATTATGTCTGTCAACATCTTGCATTAAATTGTGCAATTCATGAATGCATCAAATGTGAGCCTACTTCTAGAAACCATAGAAGAATGCGTTCTTACCATGTTAGTTATAGATTCTCATTTGCTTCATTTTAAATGATCATGTTGTAGAACACCATACATGCCATCAAAACATTTGCTACCACATCCATATTCCATCATCTATTGGGATTTGAAATCATTCACAATCTGGCCTAGAGAACCCCAAAGCACTGTTCCACATCTTTCTAGACACATTATCCTAACATTTTGCAAAATGCTACCACTTCTCACATTGTGATTTATGTATTGTTTGAACAAAAATCAACCATCTTGAATTATCCCGTTGATGAATAGATAGAAGCATTGGTAAACTATCCAATTCCCTATGAAATTGATGTCATTATTTAAATCTTGCAAAAGATTAACAACCAAAAGAGATTGATCAAGCACATTCAAATCATCATTACATCCAAACAATCCAAAATAATCATGCAATATTCACAACAATTGATCAACAATTACTTCTAGGGTGCAATCAATTTTTGTTACACTTGTTTATGAATTGCCCCTACCAAGCAACAAGGCAATTTTTCTATCTATAGTGCATATATAGTCCAATGAAGTAAACATGTTTGGGAAATTGTGGTGCTTATTAATTTTAAACTACTTCTCCAAGTTGACCACGGATGATTATTGCAAGGAATTTTTGCTCAAAAATCTCATGGATCATTTTGACAAAAACATTTTAAGCAATCAATGGCAATTGTTTTTGCCAAACAACAATATTCAATGATAGCATTTTCAAAGTTGCAGTGTATTTTTGAATGATGTAAAGGCCCAAATGCTCACATACATCTCTATGTTGCACAAAATAAAAAATTTGAACACAAACAACATTCATAACTCTACCAAAAAAATGGGCAAAACAAAACACAAGGAATGAAATGTGAAGAAAACACATTAAACAACCACACACACCACTGCATGGTTTTTTCTTGCATTAATAATTTAACATGGACCTCTATAGGTGATGGGTGGGGTTGTGAATTATGTTTGGTAATACCTAGGTTTAGAAGCCTGTTAGAAACATTGGCACTTGATTAGTAGCACAATAATTAGTGTTGTACAATGGTGGAAATGTTCCTAGGCATTTGTGATGAACTCACATTTGAATGTAAGGACATGAAGACCAAGTCTTAGGTGTAATGGCTAATTCTAACACAAGATATAGAAGTCACCACCTCAATGTGGTGTGTGCTTGTGGCTTAAACCCACACTTGACAATTGTTGTTATTGGGTATGTTGTTTGAACTTTCATATCACTCAAGTATTGGTATCAGGTCCAAAGCTGAATTTTTCTTGGTGTGTATGACATGTATATTCTTCATATTGGTATTAATATAAAGTGGGTATTACCTCAAGTCATGCTCAACTGATATGTTTTTTGATATCAATACTCATATTAATATTATATACCCATGTTGCACCCTATATATTCGTAGAACATTGATAAGGACCTGAAGTAATTCCATGCTTGTATTAGTTTTACATCAATTGCAATACTAGATACCTATATATCTATTTCATATCAGCCAAAAATTAATCTTGAACCCAATACCAAGATTACGCTACTACCAAAGTTTTTAAAAAATCATTAACATAGTTCCTTGGCACCTTAGAAATTAATTATTATGATCAAAAATGTTGAAATTTTTTATAAAAAAATTTTGTGCACAAACATTGACAGTTTTTCATATAGTTTGGAATTATTTGTTTCAACATGAAATTTTCACAATAAAATCAGTATTCAACACTAGAATGTTGAACTTGCCACCTTACTATGAAATAAAAAATCAAGACCCGACTAGGACAAAATGTTTCAAAAGTATTCAACACCATGCCAAGGGTCTTACTTTCACATTTGGATTTGCTTTAGTGCCCTCGCGCCCACACCTCTAATCACATTCTTCGTTAAACACCTAAACTATCTACACATGGCAAGCCACACATTTGGTTAATTTTAATGTTCACTTTGTCTCATAACCTTGGGCTAACCCTAACCACTAAATTAAAACCCACCAGGGACTTCCCAATTGGTTCAAAGCTTCATCACCCAAAATTACCATATCTTGTTTCATGGCCTAATTGCAAATTTGTTTATTTTGAGTAGTTAATGCACCAAGGACATCTCTTAGAACCCCCTTCCTCAAACCTTCATTCCTTGCACCTATATACATCATGAGTGATGTCAAATGGCGAGTCAAACCCAACCCAACACTTAGACTCAAAACCCAATCCACCATTGGAGCCACCTCGTGGTGGTTGCAATATGACACAATCTTTGCTTAAGTTGCAATTGTCATAGTCACTCCCCAAAAAGAAATAGTTCGTGAAACAAGATCTGCACAAGTAGAGTTAGCAGTGATTACATCTACTAAAGTGTGAATAGCTTTGCTGGAAGCACAATATCCATTCATTGCTATGATGATTAGAAAGATGACATCAAAAAACATATGTTTGCTTGCATAAAATATGAAACCTAGCATCCTTGGCAGTCGAGAATCTCGAACTGCATCATGTGTGATCATGCGCTTTTCCCCATGACCACAATCAAATAGGTGTATTCTTGTTAGATCTTTGGCCTAACCACATATGCATTGAGAAACACCATGAGCCGTGGGACGGAGGGGGCCCAATTTAATGCATAGTGCCAAAGAGAAAATGTCCAAAACCATCCTAAAAGATAGGATGACTAGGCAAGCAAAAAATCAAGCACACAAGCCTTGGCCTGCACAAGATCTCAGCCGAGCGCAATGACAATTTGAAGACAAGTTTGGGTGATATGTTCAAAATCCATACCAAACCAACACTCCATTGATCCCACCACCATTGATTTCCTCACTATCAAAACTACCTACTTCTCATTTACATTTCTTAAACTAGGCGAAGGTTCCCATTGAACATAGTAGCCAATAATATTTTAATGGGGGCACTGGAACATAATTTGTTCCTATGCCCCTTTGAACCCACTTTGGGCTTTGCTCTTCTGGCTTGGACTTGGGTCCTCTCTCTTTGTTCTTCATTTCCCCCTTTGCCAGGTGCTTTGTTTGATGGAGCTTGCCAGTGTCATCATCATCATTTAAGGTTTGAAGGCGAAAAGAAAGGATGAGATTCTTATAATGTCTGGTAGTACCTGCGAGGAATCCAACTCAATAGAACTTGGAAATAAATCTTATCATTGGTGACGATTAAGTGTACGGTAAAGCCCAAGGCAGCAGGCTTTACCAGAAGAAGGGCCTGCACAAGGTGCAGCCGAGGTGGACCCGTTCTGGCAAAGCTTGCTGTCCACGGCTTTATCAAGCAGAAAAACCTGGTCAGGTTTTTTCCCCTGTGATACCCTGTGGGTATCATAAGAAAAAGAAAAAACCAGAGAGGACAAGCATTTCACTTTTTAAAACGCCTGCCTCTTGGCAGAGATAAAAATTGCATGTTGTAATGTGACGTCCAAATACACTAAGAAAACCAGACCCAGTTTTACGATTGCATATGGAATCTCCTCATGTGGCCTTCAAAATGCACTCATTCACCCTTGATATCACATGAGAATCAAGAAGTGGGTGGGCAATGGAGTTATTATTATTATTATTATTATATTTTTTTTTTATTAATATTAAGCTGGCATTACATAATATTAAATGTACATGTAAAACTGGTAGAATCTTCCTACTGTATTCTGAGTACAGAGTACAGACGTGGAACAGGGCTGTTGTGGGAATCCAGGTCCTGTGCTCAGCTCCTGCCTCAAATAGGGCCCTGTTCCAAGCACACAGCCCTCTTCCCCAGCTTCCATATCTTACATATAAGTGTAGGGCAAAGCCTTAGGTCAAGGGCATTACCAAAATAAGGGCACACAAGGCAAGAGCCGATTGCAGGCCCGATTTTGGTAATGCCCTTGACCAAGGGTAAGACTAGCCAGAAATATAGTGGAGAAACTGAGGCGAAACAGGAGGGGGGCATTATGAAAAACGAGGCAAACCAGGAGGGGGGGCATTGTGAAAAACTAAAATGCCCTCCCTGCTCCTGGATGAAAAAATATGCCTTGTAAGATTACCTCCAAACACCTGCAAAATTTCTGGCAGGTCATTCGTGGATTTAGTGTCTCATTCATGTTCCATTTTAGGGCTTTTTTCTTCAGTGGGACAGGAGGTTGTCCGTGGCTTCCATGTTTGGTTATGCTAGTTTCACTGGTGATGTGAATCAATCAATTGTGGGGAATGCCGGGTATGCCCTGGAACAGACCATTGTAAAAACAGGACTTTTGAGAAATTATCAAGTTGTACTTAACAAGTTAAAAGTATACTTTTAATAATTTCTCAATAATTATGAAAGAATCAGAGCAAAAATATATATATTAAATATTTGATATCAAAGTGCTGAACTTGCTAGGCTACTCCAGTATTCCCTGCCAACAAACCAGGACTCAGGGAAATTACACAAAACCGTCATACACCAGCCTAGAGGAGGAGATCACACTTGGGAATGTCCCCCAGTAACACAACCCTCTTTGGCTGAGGTTGTTACATTGTAGAAATATCTTCAAGCTGACTGGTGGTGGTTGAAGTAGTCCGCATCATGGGAAAGAATCAGATGCAGTGAGGCATGAGGAAACATGTGGTCGGCTCCTATGCATTTTAGAAGCTTCCAACCTGAAGGGAAGTACATAAAATGTCTATCTATTTAAATATCTGTGGTTTTTGGGCATAGAGGTGCTTACAAACAGATCTTCTATTGAGTCAAAAACAAAAGAGAACCCATGTAATCATCCCCATCCACCTCTTGGTAGCTAGAAATCATGGTTGAATCTTTTGACCACATATGCAAGACTAACTATTCAATCACACAAACACTCATCACACATGTTGACGCACATGCAAGGGAGGTGTGCACTCTTGGTGAACTTTCAATTTACTAAGGCAACTTCAGTGGTGCTCAGTATGTGACTCTGCAAATGAAAATTGGATGAAGAAAAGTCCAGACATGCCAGTTTGGCTCAGCATAATGGTTTTGGTCTGGCATTTTTGCACGGTTGGCTTAGGCAGCTAAATGCACAGCAAAGCAGAACACATATAGTTGATTGGTCCAAGTGGATTGCTATTAGTACCCTCCCACACATTTGCAGTCCCAAACTAATGCACCACCGCCCTTTCCCTGTTTTGAAGCCATCCAGTTGGATGAACTTAGTCCTTGTTAGTCCCTGTCCCACCTGAGTGCGCTTTTGTTGTTTTTTTCTTCCCTTGCCTAGGGTAGAAATGACTATCACTGAACACTTTGGCAAATCGATCTTTTTCAATTCTTCTCCGTTTTGAGTGATTTAAAATGTTATAGGAGCACCTTCTCAAGCTCTACAAATCATCTTTGAAATGCAAAGCCAAATGAGCAGCCAAAAAGAGCACTAAAGATAAATAAATAAATAAATTGCAAAACGTGTTTTTTTTTCATTTTTCTTCATTTTGACCCCTCCTACTTCACGAGTGCATAACTTTCTCAATTTTTGTTCAAATTGAGCAATTTAAACTACTCTAAAATCGTGGGCTTAAGTTTACAAATCATATTATAACTCTAAAGGCAAGAGAATAATATGTAAGGATTTTTTGAGAGTTTGAGAATAGGTTATGAACTGTTTGATTTAAAATTTTCTGTGAAAACAACTTGCCCCCCTACTTTGGGAGGTCATAACTTTCTCGTTTCTACTCCATTTTTGTCGATTTTTAGTGTGACAAATGCACCAAGAGGAGGGCTCCATCCACTCTTTGGACATTATAAACAATCGGGCCCTCTTACAAAGATGGCAAGCAAACCCTACCTTAGGTGTTCAGACATCAACCTGCGTACCTTAGCCCCATTGCTTTTTTTTTCTCTCTTTTATTTTGTCACCCCTAAAGTCTAGGTTACTTTCTTTTACCTCTTTTTTTTCCTTGTCACTTGTATCTATTTACTTTCTAGCCAAACTTGTATCTCTAGCTAACATCTTTACACTTCGTGAATAAAATTTTATCTTAATAAAACCTCTTTTTTTCATGACTAAACTTTTTTATATTAACAAAACTTCTATATTTTCTTGGCTTAATCTCCTTTTTTTTTAAAAGCTAAACTTGTCAACAAAATCTCTTCCTAACTAAACTTTTATTTCTCTTGAACTAAAGTTTTATTTTTTAACAAAAAAAATTTTATTTCTTTGCTAAATCTTTATCTTTCGACCAAAAAAAAAAAAAATTCTTGACTAAACTTTTATCTTTTGACAAAATCTTTTTATTTTTTGCTGAACTCTTTTTTTTTTATATCAAAAGCTTTTTACTAACTTGAAGTGAGTATTGTTAGTGGGTCAAATTTGCAATGAATTGACAATTCTTTTAATGTGAGTATTGCATTGTCTTAAAGCTTCTGCCATTGTCAATAAAAGTTTGCAATTCAAATCAGGGTATTGTAATTTTGTTTCCGTCCTCATTTGTTGCAATGAAGTTTACATTCAAATTAAAATATTGCATTTTATTAGATATCATTGGTTAAAGCCCACCAATATGGTGGCTATTAATTTGGGATGTACCATGAATGTAGGTATTGCATTCACACATTCGAGTGCCTTATGTAATGCATATCCTTCACTATTTGGAAGACTAATATTCATTTAAACCAATAATAAAATATTCCTAACTACACATTAAGCATTAAATTGACCAAGAATTGAAATCGAGTTGTTAGAAATACCAATCTGAATGCAAATACCCACATTTGGGGGTTAACATATATTTTTATCAAGACTTTGAATATGTTTTAAATAGCTAATGAAAAGTTCCTCACAATACATGCATTTGGTTTTTTGTTTGGCATCATCTTTAACAACTATAGATTCAAATGGAGTAATGAGTAGGTAGGTGGATAATGCACGAAGGTGGTTTTATAATGTTTTGACTTACAGTGAATAATTAATAAATAACAATTTTAACTATTTCAACATTGAACATATCAATTATTGAACAAATGAATATTTGGTAATGTGTTTTCAATTTCATAGTTGCATATATTTAGCATTCAAAATTTAAATACTGAAAAATTCTCATTAATTAACATTTTATATAAAAATAATTAAATGAATATTTGTTATTTATTATATTTAATTAATGTCAAAGCTACCAAGGTACTACGATATCACAATCTTAATCAAAATTTGTGTTATAAAAATACATAGAGATTTTTGTTAACCAATATCTATATTCAATAATATTCAATTTATTTTTATTATAGTATATTCAAATAAATTGTAAGAATTCATTGTCAAAGGAAAATTTAATAAAACCCTTTGGTTAAAGAAAAACAATCGGATAAATACAAGAATATAATGTCATTTTAAAAATTTTATAATCATATTTTCTTTAAAATTTCCAAATATTATGATCTTGCTTGTATTATATTTCATTGCTTTTATTTATATCCATAATTTACACATTTAAAAAATGAATATACTAAATAAAATAATTAATTAATGATTATTACAAACGTTAATTATCACTAGGGTTATTTTTGCATTTGTTTTAGTTGGTGGATTGGTGATACTCCACAAGAGGAAGGAACCAAATTTGGCTTGAGGTTAAATAGTAAAGTAGATTTTCTGCAAATTTTTCTCTAGTCCTAACAATCAATAGGAACTCATTGTTTCAATAGGACAACTTTTGCATTTTTTCTCCCAAAAGAAACCTTTGTTCAATTCACACTAGGTTCTTTTCTTGCCACCATACAATAAAAATTTGCAAAAAAAAAACTCATTATTACATACATCAAGAACAAAATTGCCTTAAGAATGTTTTCATAGTTGTAATATAATGACATAATACTTGATTCTTCTCAATATAATAAGCATGTATGGTAACAATGTTGTCCCAAATGTTTGAACCAACTACCTTTATGCCTCATATGATAATATAAGCTCACAAAAAATACAAATATTACATAAGGCATTCAAATTTGTGAATGCAATACTCCATTTGGGATACATCCCAGAATCAGCAACCATTGTATTGGTAGGTTTAAACCAAAAATACCTAACAAAAATGCAATACCTTAATTTGGCTGTAAATATAATTGCAACAAATGAATATGAAAAAAAATTACTAGAGCCTTATTTGAATTGCAAACGTTTATTGGCAATGGAATACCCTTTTTTTATAAAAATTGTTAGCTCATTACACATTTGACAAATAAGCAATACTCAACATAGGTTATTAAAAAGGTTATCTCAAAGGTAGAAATTTAGTTAGGAATTAGAAAGGTTTTGCAGAGAAATAAAAGTTGAACCAAAGACTTTTTTTAATTTGTGAAAAGATAGAGATTTAGCTAGGAGATAGAGAGGTTTTGACAAGGGATACAAGTTTAACCAAGGAATAAAGAGGTTTAAGCAAAAGATAAAAACATTTTTTAAAAAAATAAAGGATTAGATAAGAGAGATAATTTTTTTTCAAAGATAAAATTTTAGTCATGAAAATATAATGGTTTGCTAAGAGGCAAAGATTTAACTAAGAAGACATAGAAGTCTTGCTAAAAAATAGAGATTTAATAAGAAAAATATTTTAAAATGGAGGTCAGGGTTTGAGAAAAAACGGCCCAAAAGAAAGAAAAAAAAGTGAAAGCTCAACGACCAAAAGAAAGTAACTGTGGTACAATGTTGGTTAACGCAGGGTCAGGGGCCGGATGAAAAATTCAACCTATCCTATGGACAGAACGATCAACTGGTGCATTTGTGCGTGCTGGTTCCCTCTGGCTCAGATTTTCATTTGTGGTGGTCCACTTCGACCAAAATCTCTGTTAGCCAAAATAGTGTCCACAGGCCAGTTTATTGATATGTGTTTGGAGATGCTCTAATAGACTTCCATTTCAACATTCCAAATACTTTACAAATTACTTACTCAATTTATGAAATAGGTTAGTATCGCGAGTTGAGAGAAGAAGAACCCTCCTCAGATTGCTAATGAACCAAATGATGGTTTTCATGCATTTAGAGGTGGACCCCTATTATGCATGAAAATAGGTATATATATATAGGTTATATACCTATTTAGGTTAATTTTTATACCCAATAACTAACATTATGAAAATTTGCTATCTTATTTTCTTACAAGGTTTGAGTCAGATCTACAGCTAAAGTTGCTTTTTCCTTCACTACTTTGCATAGATACCAAGTCTCAAATTACTTATTTTCTATTATCTGGTAGTCTTGTAACTACAACAATGCAGGGTGACACGATTGCATGCCAACTTCACCTTATCTTCATGGGTAAAGCCCCTTTATGTTCCAATGGATTTGTGGCTTCCTCTGCATTTAGATCCATTCTATGCACTTTATCATAACCTACAACACTCCACATCATGCAAATCTCACAGTAGGTTAGTTTTAAAATATCTTATTATGCACTCATCTTCTACCAGGTATGTGTGGAACCAGGGATCTGATTCCAGGTTTGATTAATTCAAAAAATATAAACTTTAGTTCCAGTAGAAAATCAGATTCAGTTCTAATTCAATTCTGAGTAACCCAAACTAGAACTCACAATTACCTTAAGCCAAACTATAACTGGCGATTAACTAGCCCCCGGTTCTAGTCCTTTTTTCAAAATCTCAGTTCTGATTCCACCAATTTCAGTTCTTAAAAGATTGAGAATCCAATTCAATTTCAATTTCAATTTTATTTAAAAAAGAGACCTGATTTTGGTTTGGGTTTTACTAACTAGAACTAATGATTCGAACCTGTCAAATTGAGTACCTGCCCAGCACAACATCTTTTGCATAATTTTTTTCTATGAGTCTCAAGAACATGTATGAAAAACATTTAAGCTGCAAATGGAGCATGAGCACAAGTTCAGAGTGCCTTGTGGCTTAGCTGCACATGAGGAGTAATAGTCATGCAGCTACAATGGACTCCGAAGATTGCAACAAAAGATAAGGTAGGAAATTTAAAAATTTTAAAATTTGGTTTTTAAAAAAATTGTAAAAATTTTAAAATAAAAGATTTTGCATAACTTGTGATAATCTACATTTTAAAAGTAACAATGTTTTGTAATATTTTTATCTACTTGTAGTTAAGCTATCAATAAACAAATAACTTACCTATCAAGGTAAAAACTTACCCGTCAACATATGCCTAATGTGAATCCCCTAGGTTTTACTAATATGTACTTGTGAACACACCCTAAAGTTCACATGGACAAAAGTTGATGAAAAGGCTGATAGTTTTCTGCTGGTTCAGTGCATATTTGAAAAATTCATACTTGACCACTATACACAGAGAAACAATTGTCATTTCAATCTTATCATTCTTATGGTGCATTCACACAATGTTAAGTCGGTGTTAAATGAAAATCTAGGTGACATCCTAGGTGGCACTCAATGTTAAATGGGCAATAGTTTAATGTTAAGTGAATGTTAACTTATCATAAAATTTTAGTCTTTAATGACTAGTATCATGTTAGGGGACTTAACACTAGATTCGCTAACACCAAGAACTCGTTTCGGATGTTTAGCATTTTATACAAACAACCCACAACACACTTATTCCAGGTGTTTATCATCTTTAAAATGAGTTTTACCCATGATGACATTTGGATTCTGGAGGGTGAGCAAGACTGCCAAGATCTCACTTGTCCAGTAAGGTCAGGTCCTTGGGCATGGGAACAAAGGCTACAAATTTTAAGGGACAAGAGACCCCTTGCCCATTATGGCACATTTTTCCTTTAGTGTTTGGCATGGTGTAGTGGAAGTTATGGCAAAAATTGGGAGGGTGAATTACATGACAGCCTTGTTTGTAATTGCAAGCTTTTTGCTCAAGGGAATCTTGTAATGCCTAGTAGGGTCATGAAGCCAAAATTATGAATAAAGTTAGTGAATGCTATGTGAATTGGTTTCCAAATGAATAAAAAAATTGGACACGTTTGTCATGTGTATTTGTGTGTCTACCATTCAAAATTTGAACATACACCTTTGTGGGTTTTTTTCATGATCTTTTTATAAGATTCACCTTGAATACACATTTTCTTTGGCTATGGCCATTGGCATGTGGTTTTCCAAGTGTCAAGTAAAGTTGGTGTAATTTTTTCTCTTGTCCCAGGTACCTATGTGCATACAAGGTAGCACTTGGTTGTCATGTATTTGAGGTATTTCATGTGCACTTTTGACTCTGAAAATTTTGGGAAGGTGCAATCATTTTTTGATTTAGGTTGTTTGCGTTATATGGATGTATTATTCATGTGTAACCATTAATTCTGATGGGACTGAAAGTTTTTGAGCATCATCATGACTTATCTGCCTTTACATCAATATAGTTGTTTATCAAATTAAATTTTATTTTAACATTGGAAAATCTCAACATGTATATGTCAAAAACACGTTCACTTTTGTCTCCAGAACCTTGGAAATAAACATTTATATTAATGTTTAAGTGTTGCAAGGTTGCAAAATGAAAATCCACTAAAACTCTATACTTGACATCCCCTTCCCACATAGAACATAGATTCAGATCTATTTCTTTCCTCATCCAAAACTTAGTAGAAAGGTCTTGAATCCTCACTCACAAGAAGTGTGAAACCATAATCCTTAGTATCATTTCCATGACGATGAAAATTCTTAGTTTGTTCTAAACTAAGTGTATGGAAAGTCTTTCATTCAACAATACATGTTAAAAGCATTTTGAGTTTATTTGAATGAAAACATAATATGCTCATTTTTATTTTTTTATTTTTAATTACAATTTTCTGCAAAAGGAATAGGTGACAAGCAAATTTATTATCAATTGAAACCAATTTTTTAAACTGTCGAAAGTTTTCTCAAACAGTTCAAAGTGATGACATAATTTTGAGGGCAATCAAAAAGTGACTTATTGTGAGAGTAGGATCTGCCTTCCTTTCTCCTGCAGCTGACAAGCACACATTTGGCAATGTTCAGACCCCAGACACAAACAATGAATTTGTCATCTCCATATAGAAAAAATCAATTGGCACTATCAAGTTATACATGGCAAGGAAATGAGGCCCAGAGAAAAGCCCACTTCTTACTTCCAAAGAAAAACAGGATGAGAATGAGAGTTGTTGGTGTAAGGTAACCCCTAAGGGAAGCATTTTCAAAATAGCCCAAAGCACAATACCCAAAGGAGTGAGCATTTAGGTTGTTGTAATGCCATGGAGTTTGTGGAGGACAGATTCCACTTGATATCATGCTCTCCAGATACAATGAAAAATTCTGCCAGTGCTTTATTTTCACCTCATCATACTCCCGAAGTACTTGGTTTTGGACCAGGAATTATCATAGACATATAATAGTAACCAAAATCTCTCTAGAACATGAATTTTCAAAAGAATTATTGCACCTGCCAATCCAGACCATAATGTCATGGAATGACTCTCACCCTTGCCCATTATGTTGGTTGAATTGCCAAGCTCACTCTAATGGGTTCACCTGGCACCTTATCCAACATAATGGGCAGGGGCTTGACCATTCCATAACATTACCACCTGATGGAGAATGATACTGCATGCTGTTGTTTGCAGTGACATACCCAATTCTTTGAATGGCTGCTTCGAGTAAATACTGCTTCCACACTTGACATACCCAAGTAGCTCTGGCTGTCCAAACTTTCACTGTTTCTGCTGGGCACATATGACTACCAATTCTTCCTCTCAAGCCTTTGTGCTGAAGTATTCTATCTCCTGTAGATGTTTCCACAGACTCTAAACTGTAGAAAGAAGTGTTCCTCATAGCAAACAAAAATGAAAATCATGATCCTGCAAAAACAAAAGCCTTCACCACTGAACTCCACACCAAGAACTATTCAATGAATAACTTGACAGTTGTTCCCATGTTCGTAATCCATTGAACAGATTTACACTGGATCATTTTGTCTTTCACATGGTTGTGTCGATCAATTCTTCTTTACTATCACAGAGAGGGGAACCTGTAGGTTGAAAACCTTCACATTCAACCCAATCACACAATGCATGACAAGTGGCATCACAGAAAATTGTAAGTTGAATGTCTACTTCTTTCTTGATCTGGTTACCATTGCAAGGCCATTCCCATTCAGATGGAATGACAGCAAAAATATAAACACAGAAGGAATGCCAAAAAAAAAGGACTAACAATCCTATAATAGTTGTTGCAATTATAAAGACAAACACCTGTAGAATGGAAATGATGAAGCTGGAAGGAAGAACAGGTAAAGAATCCAAGAGCAGCTCAATGCCAAACAGATACCTAGCAAAAGAATGCGAACAGCACAGACATAACAACCAAATGGAATGCAAAAGAATACCATCATCCATACACCACGTCCTGTGATGAATCAAGCCATTGCATCTGCATTCTCATAAGGAATGAGCACCTGAGTGACACTTGGCAGACTGCAAGGTTCAATATGTAAGCTCTGGATGTCGGTTTCCCAATAGCAAGCAAGGTTTTCAAAATGCAAAGGTTTCCAAATTTTCAACATGATCTTGATTTGATACAGTTTGATACAGGATGTCCTAACTGCAATAATAGGTACACAAAGGGGACTTGCATTTCCAACTTGCAAAGGAAGTAGCCAATCCTTGTGACCATGGCGAAGTCTCCATTTTCATTTGGTATATCTTTCTGATCTCCAGCCTACCTGCAACATCGTCAAACCCTAGATGTTCCAAACCCTAGGTGTTGTTTCTTCGGAAGGCTCGCTTCACAATTCCGTTGAGAATCTCGCCAAGTCCGAGAGAAGGTCGATCGAGAAAGCCCTCGTACTGCGATGGATTGCTTGTGAGCGGAGTCTTCACTAAAAGCTCGAAAAAGTTTCCGTAAATGTATTCCGGGACATAGCCGCGTTCTGCATCATAGACAAGCACATGTCCATGCCATTCCCAGGTGCGATACCCAGTCACATTGTCTTCTTCATATCCCACACAAACGTGATGACCCCCGACGGCCACAGAGTTGCCAGAATTTGGATTCAAAAGCTCCCATCGCCGATCCACAATAAGCTTCACAATTGCTTCTGACAAAGCGGCTTCCTCTTGCGCTAGCTTCACCCTCGTGCTTTCCTCGCCACCTCTTTCTGCCGTATCTACGACCTCTACCTGGTTTCCTGATGCCGGATCTGAAGCCACGATCTGCAAAACCGTCCTCGCCATCCTCTGCGACTTGAAAAAACCTCAGACCTGATTCCAACACCAACAACAGCAAATTTCCGTCAAAAATGCAACCTCAAAGCCCCTTCCTTTCCCTGTATTGATGATATACCTCTGGCACTTCCTTTGTCAAACATGGAAGTTATAAATACTATTCTCAACAGCTGACGACAGGCACCTGAAGAATCGACACTACAAATGCAAGAAACTCTAAAACCTACTTCCGATGAAGATGGCCAAAGGTGATCAATCGAAACACAAGACCACCCCAAACACCAAACCCACAAAGTCTTCTCTTTCCCGCATGGATGTCCACATGAGGGCTGAGAGCTCCAAACCCTAATTTCTCTGCCTCCTTTTTTCTCACATGGGTATCTACAAGAGGACTCAAAGCCCTAAACCCTAATTTCTCTGCCTCCTTTTTTCTCACATGGGTATCTACAAGAGGACTCAAAGCTCCAACCCTAATTTCTCTGCCTCCTTTTAGTGTAAGTGAAGTGGGCCTAGGATGAGGCTGTAGCTAAATCCGGCCTCACATGTTAGGAATGTTCCTCACCTGTGCGTCGCTTTACCCATCATAACGGAGAAGGCCAAGGTTATCATGAACCTAAACATAAGTAAATCACGAGCCATAGTGCAGCGCTTTACCCATCACAACTGACAAGGCCAAGGTTATCATGAACCTAAACATAAGTAAATCATGAGCCATGGGAGCGGGAGGGTTCTTACAGCTACTTCTGGCGAGTGGGAGGAATCTTATGCCTACACACTTGACTAAAACATGGTCTACACATAGTGAAAGAATGGCACACTTGTTACAAGCAAATTTCTCTTTTTCATAATATTGTTTATGTTGAAATATTAACATACATACATGGGACAATATTTGAAACTCCTAGTGAACAATGAAAGTGGTAAATAATGTATATGATGGAAAGGTGTCAAACATTTTTTAAAGTTTCATTATCAAGCCTCAAAAATACGTAGAGACAATTTTCTTTATCCTTTTCATCCTTCCTTGTATTCGGAAAATTGCAATTGAAATGTAAAGTGCTACCCACTTCATTATGGCAACTTTTTAAACAATTCAATGCACCACTATGAACAATCTCATTGGCCACAGTTTTTTCAATGCAAGTGTGTTTGTGGCTATTACAGCAAGTGCCAATTTATTGAAGAGAATTGCTGAAAACAATTTCAGGTTGCCATTCTAAGAATCTCATTGGTCACATAGGCTATTTTATTCTCCCCTAGGCACAAGCCTATTCCACATACATTATTGCATATGTGCACAATATTCTAATTTAGGGATGTGGACAATGTGATTATTATTTTTGGTGATGGGCTAATTAAAGAGGCCAATCAACCAAAACATTCACTTTGGGTGCTCTTCATAACTGACTAAAGGTGATTTACACTAGAACCCTTGGGCCATGGCCTATAGAACTTCATGGTACTTTATTTTTTGGATAAGACCATTGGAAAACCCCCATGGGACATGGTTCAAGGACATTTGTTCCTAGTGAAAACCCAATTTGAACCAAAGAACAAACATATGATTTTTTCACAGTCCATCTTTCTTTCTTTGATGTCATAGTTTGTCTTACTTTGTTCATAAAATTTGAATATTATGAAACCAAAATTAAGAGTTTCTCTCCAAGAAATTTTACATTCTCATCATTACAATGAATTCTCATATGTAAAGATTGTGAAGTCCTCCTTACCAACTGAAATGTATTATAATTGTACATTTTCAAAGAAGGCCTACAACTTTGAATTTTAGCCAAGAAGGGTCAGCCCTTATCTCTTGGGAATTTTGATCTCACCCTTATGGTTGTGAGTATTTCTATCATGTGAGTAGCCTTCCATTGTTAGAAAAGAAACTTGTGAAAAAACTTTAACAACAAATTGAACTATCAACAAACAACTTTAGTGCAATTTTCTTTTACATCTTGAGGAGCTTCAAAAAAATGATTAGAGAAAAAAAATTATTATGGTTAAATTTTAATGGAAAATAATTTTGTTGAGGGGAAACCATAAAAAAATTCCTACCAATTTTCCTTTTCAAAAAACTTATAAACCTTAATAAAACTATCATAGATGAGTGGTTGTGATTCTTTGAGAACCATGGGCTAATGCTGTTTTCATCAAACCCACCTCTGAAAAAATATCTCAACAGAGCAAAAAAAAACATTATCATCAGCAGTCCATGTAAGGTTTCAACAAGTTTTTTCTTCCAAAACATTTGCTTGAACCTAGGCCTCAAATTGCCCTTGTGTAAACTCAAATTGATCACACTATAAAAAATTTATCCCATTTTTTTACACCCTGCCTATTCGCATCTCCTGTTCATTAGATGAGGTGCCTCCCAATTCTTTTTTTCTTTTTTTTGCAATGAGCCAATTTGATTGGCCCATCACTTGACCAAAAAATGAAACTATGCAGGCTGCCCAAAATAGAAGGTTCTATTTTGAAATATAAAATTCCTCCCCTTTGGTCCAGCTATGTAGGTGAAAGGAGGACAACGTTTGCCAAAAGCATGTAGGATAAAAGAGAGGTGCTATTGAGAATCTTTGAGGAACATGTGAGGAACTTGGGAACTCTTTGCTTTGAACCCCCTCCCAAAATGGAAATTCTATTCCGAAAATTTCTTAAAATAGCCCTTCCTAAGAACACCCTACCTATTGAAGTACATTTTCATGTTCAACACTCAAATGTCAAATAGGTACCAATTACTTTTATTTTATAATTTTCCTTTGATGGTTTTTTTATTGAATTGTTATATTAAATATAGTTAGCTTCTTTGGTACTTTCTTTGGACTTTGAAATTTGAACCTCTAACATAATGAGACCTTTCACAAAAAATTTATTGTTTTTTTTTGTAAAATGGGGAGAAATAATGTTCCACCAAATTATAGGATAAAAAATGTTGTTAAATATTGAATACCGGCTATGTAGTGGTGGATTGGCCTAAAATAAAAAGCTCTTATGTTTTCACCAATTTTGTACTTTGTGTCAAGAGTTTTACTATAGTTATAGATTTTTATTTTAATTACTGTAGGTAACTTGGGATAAGTAAGTCTGGAACCAATTTCAATGTGAACAACATTCCAACTTTTTTGTGTTTAGAATAAGTAGGACGGTGTGCGATCAGAATCTAAGTTTTTAGATTTTGAAACACATCGTAGCTATGTTGTGTTTTGTTGTGTTTCCGTGTTCTTGTTATGTAAGAAGTTTGTTGAGGTTTTTGTTGGTACTTGGATTCTTATGTTTTGAAGGTGAATAGAACTTTGAAATCCATAAATCTTTAGTTAGTTGTTTTTGTGCTGCAACTAGGCTAGAATTGTTTAGCATTGAGTTTTGGGTTAGTAGAAAGTGTTTTGTATTGTGTGTTATTTTGTGTTGTTGTATGTTAGTTTTGCAAGAGTTTTGTTCAAATTGCAAATATTGTTTGTTCATAAATCCTAGTTTGCTTCTTGAATTAAAAAAGTTTGCTTGGCAATTTTGACATTTTTTTTATTGTTTTTCATGTAGAACTCCTTTGGAAGTTGAACCCAAACAAGGTCAAGTTCCTAGAGTTTAGAGGTGTTGAAAAAGCAAAAAAGGAAAGCCCCTAACTTGATCACAAAAGGCCCCCCCCCTTTGTTTTTTTTTTTCCTTCTTTCCCCTCTCTTTCTCTCCCGCCCTCTCTCTCCCTCTTCCTCTCTCTATTGGTACCTTACAAGTACAACAATAGTGATGGCAACCGAAACCACCACTGGCGCCATCACCGAAAGGTTCTAGGTTGCTTGGTCAACAACGTTCATCCACCAGGGGGGCTATTAACACCCCCCTTAGTTGTCACCCTTGTCCCCACCGTTGTCATCTATCCTTGTTTGAAGGAGTAGTGTAACCAAAAAGGAGGATCTAGAAAACCCGCAGCAATGACGCGACCTCCCACGGACCCTAGCTCTCACAATCTATCAATCCACCGCAATTGCACAGACACGTAGCCTCTCCTGACTCGGACTACCTTCCTGCCATCGCTCACT
>Ga0116229_10004392_pt1 | contig 23111 bp, 21 predicted proteins | sample S1TSphgellanicum_3_FD_87313 | JGI IMG/M metagenome (GOLD analysis project Ga0116229, IMG submission 87313) | Host-associated microbial communities from peat moss isolated from Minnesota, USA - S1T2_Fc - Sphagnum magellanicum MG | ecosystem: Host-associated > Plants > Peat moss > Unclassified...
CGAATCACGATCATGCTTGATCGTGACTTGATTGAATACTTTCGCGCTCGTGCAGAAGCCGAGGGAATTGGTTATCAAACCATGGTCAACGCCGTGCTCAGAGATGCGGTCGTCAATGCAAATAAGACGGCGAAGGACAAGCCACTTACTGTGGCTACCCTGCGAAAGGTTTTGCGCGAAGTACTCGACCCGTCATAAGGCGCCCGTTGGAGCGTTCCCAGCGACGGCTTTCTGTCGCAACCCATCGATGTCCCAAATTGGCCGACTCACGACGGTCAAATCTTCCCACACGCTTGGTGTCGTGTTGACCTCACACGGCTCCGGGCTGGGGATTGCGCATGCAGCTTGACCACCCTTGATCATCTGCGTATTGTTTCTTCGAATGGAAACGTTATGGATGTTCGGATTACTACTGAATGTGCCAAGCCTGTGCATTCTGGGTTGCCTCATTGCCGCATCAACTTATTTTCTGTACTGGATGCATGGTAGATCGTCGGTAATTCCGATATGGCGGCTCCTACCTGGGTATGTCGGCGCGTTAACTGCGGTAGCTTTACTATTTCTGTTCCCTGCCTTGGTGCAGCAGGTGCTCGAGCCCGGCGACATGTCTCGGCGCGCCTTCCTCCAGATCGCCGTCCCGATGGCGATCTTCAGTTATTTGACTTGCCTCGGCATCGCTCTGATCGGAGCGCCTTTGATCTTCTCGATGGCGTTCAGGGGTTACGGTTCGATTCCCCGTCTTGTTGTCGCCTCGGTCGTCATTTCGCTCTTCTTTATCATTCCGCAGCTCGCGCTCGTTACCTATCAGCCCAAGTCTGATGCCTTGGTCATCCTGCTCTTGGGTGTGGGATTGCACATCGCACAGTCTCTGGGGTTTGGCATCGGGCTTGGGCTGCCTTGGAGATGGCGAAGGGACGGGCAGCTTGCCGAGGCGTATCGAAAAGATGTAGTTCGCCTTCGCGCCTCGGTAAGCGAATAGCGTCGGGCGAAGCGTCTGCTTAGGAGGGTTGGAGGAGCTTGCGACACTTCCGTTGTTGGCCGACAGCGCCACTTCAGCCATTCTGCATCATCAGTCGACCTGAGTTGACGCTGAACAGACCTTCGCGGCTGGCTGAGCCGTCATTCAGGTCGCCGGCGAAGGGTGTCTTCCAAGCATCCGAAAGGGCCACCCGCTGGTTGAAAATGCTCACCGCGAGGATCAGCGAAGTAATAAGCAAAGCAACTATGAAGTGTATCGTGCAGGACGAAGCCGACAAGGTCGATCTTTGAGTCAGCGTCACCACTTAGATAGGACATCAATTGTGCGGCCGAAATCAGGCCGTCGAACACTAGGTCGACTTGCCCGACACTCCAACCTTTCTCATCCGGAAAAAGAGTGAACTCAAAACCGCTTTGTTTTGGATCGGCGCCACTACCAATACCTACGCATACACCAAAACAAGTCCCAGTTTGATGAACTGAGGAGACCTTCGCCCACGGCGCGCCCTGAAACATGCTACCCGGGCCATGGGGGCGCGTGCTCAGTAAGATAGCCTCCACCGCGCGAGCACGTTCCATCTGGGACAATGACGAATCCATCGCGCGTGAATTCAATGCAGTCACGATCAAAGCCTCGTGATCTCGAGCGAGGGCGCCGACGTCATCAATTTCAGTGGCCATGCACGGCACGCTGATTATCATGAGTGCCAGAAATGGAATGTGCCCGAATATCTTCACCAATCAATCTCCCAAGATATCGATGCCATGCAATCACCGATCGCTTTGACGCACCTTCGTAGTCATCCGCTTCTGGCCAATAGGCAGCATTAACAGAAATTAAAGAATAGATTGGAAATGTGATGGTACTTCAATGTTCTCGATCCATTGCCTGGTCGACTAGCTCAAAGGCATTGTCGATGCTGCTGACAAAGTGCTGCTGGTTCGCGGGCGCCGTCATGCGGCAGCGTTGTGCTCGATGAAATACATGTCAATCTCTCCCTTGCCTTTGACCTCAACCTTGCCTCGGTATTCTCCCAAAAAATGATCTCGGACAAGGTGATAAGTGTAGGCCGAGACATTGAGTCGGCCAGGCTCGCTGTTGCTTTCCATCCGGCTTGCAATGTTGACGGTGTCGCCGAACACATCGAAGGCGAACTTGGTTTTGCCGACAATGCCAGCGACCACCGGGCCGGAATGAATTCCGGCGCGCATGCCCCACTTGATCGCGGAGGTGAGGTTGCGTTGCTGCATGAACGCAAGCATGTCCAATGCCGCAGCCACGCACCGCATCGCATGATCGGGTACCACGTGCGGCAGGCCGGATGCCACCATGTACGAGTCGCCAATCGTCTTGATCTTCTCGACCGCGTGCTTGACGAGAATCGTGTCGAACACCTGAAAAATCTCGTTCAGTTCGGCTACCAATCGCTCTGCCGGCAGAGCCGATACGGTGGTGGTGAAGTTGCGAAAATCCGTAAAGAGTATTGAGACATCGTCGTAGCGCCGAGGCCGAGACTCGCCGCACGCTTTCAATTCCTCTGCGACCTCAGCAGGAAGCACACTCAGTAATAGCTGATCGGATTTGTGTTTTTCTTGTTGCAGCTCGCGTGTACGCTCTTCCACCTCAAGGATCAGTTCCTCCTTCTGTCGGCTGATCAGCGTCTCTTTTTCCCGCAGATGAAGAATGGTCTGACCTGCGACCGTCTGAGTCAGGGACCTGATACGGTCGGCTAGGGCAAAGGAGAAAAGGACGGCCTCGACGAGAGAGGCAAGCCAAGCCGTGTGAGCGGTCAGCAAGTCAAACCACAGCCCTCTTGGAAGGTCCAAAAGATCGAAGTCAAAACCCGTCTGTAGCAAGATGCCGAGGCCCAGAATCACTTGTGCGATGAGGAACCACCTTGCTGAGCGGTTTCCCTGTCGCAGTCGCAGCCAGGCAGCGACGATCCCGAGCGGGGCAGGCAGGCAATCGCCAAGATAGGCGATCACATTCCAGACGTGGACATTCATGAATCCGAGCAAAAGGCTCGCAACCAGAATGATCACTGGGATATTCCAGAGCATGTCGTAGCGGGGAAGCGAGCGCTTGGTGTCGAGGAATCTGCGGCTGAATCCGACCAATGCGATCCACATTAGACCGCCCGCAAGTTGATCGAGCGTCACCCCGACAAGCGGATTCCTGGGCGCGAATACGTACGAGATCAGGTTGCCACCACCCGCGCTGGTCGAACTTACGGCCATCAGGAAAAGGTACAGGGAATACCAGAAGTAGCTTCGGTCGGCGGTCAAAAGGCCAACCAGCAGATTGTACAAACCAAGCACCACAAGACCGCCAAGCAAGACGCCATCGACCAGCGTTGCCAACTTCTGAGAGTTTTGCGCCAATGCAGCAGGCGCGATTCCAATGTTGGAAGAAGAAGACCAGCCGAAGACTGGCCCGAGCGATATGTGCACGAGTAGGGTCACGCGTTGATTCGCGCCAAGCGTGAAATGGGTAGCAGGATCGCCGCTTATGGAGAGCTGGACCCCATAAGGGCCTATGGGTCGTAGCGCCTCAACACTGCGATCTGGCCGTATCACCCAGATTTCACACAGGTCCGAGCCATTTTCCAAATTGAGATCCTGCGACTTCGCTGATGCATTCTCGATTTGAAACGAAAGCCAGCATCCCGCTTCGCTGCATTGTTGCGGTCCCGCTGAAATCGGAGGTTTGTTGAGTGCCCAATCAAGTGCTTCTGCGTAACTTGAATCGGGAGAACTATCGAGAACGACAGCACCTGGACTGTTTGGGTTCACAACGGTCGAGCGACCGTCAAGCACCACCACGCCGTCCGCCGACCAGGACACGGCCGGAGCACTCATCAACAACGCCAACAACACGAAAACGTGTCTTATCAAAACCTGGATGCCCCTGCTCTAGTTCTGTTGTCAAATTTTCATCGGCAGGATCACCATCTGCATGCCGTTGAGGTGCAGCCTGCGTTGCAGGGCGGTTGTCGCCTGATTGTGCAGCATGCGGGAGAACAGGTTCTCGCGTTCCGTGATGAGCTTGCTGGTAAAAAAGATGGCGTTGGGGAAATCCTCGACCACGCGCTCGCAAATGCGGCTGACTTCGTCGACGGCGTCGGTACCAAAGCCAAGGTAAGACGTCGCAGCCAGCCCGTGGCTGTGGCAAAAGTCCACGAAGTATTCCAGCGACACCGTGGCGTCGGCGCGCATCATGTCGATCGACTCGTTGCCGCCGTAGGCGTGCGCATCGACAGTTCTGGCGTTAATGAAAACGAAATTCTTGAAATGCTCGGGAAACATGCGCTGTACCCAAAGCCAGGCATGCAGGCCGCCGCCTCTGCTTGAGCCTACGATGAATGCGGCCGTTGGCAACGCCTGGTCGGGCTCGGGATGGGTCTTGGCGTCGCCATGCGGCTGGTTGGAAAACACCTGGTCGACGGCGCGGATCTTGTCCTTGGTAGCGCGGTAGTGGTTGCGAATGAGGATGCAAATCGCGATCACCACACTTGTGATCATGACGGTGATCCAGCCGCCTTCATAGAACTTGGCAATCACCGTCACGCAAAGAATGCCGATGGTGAGAAGAAAGCCGATGCCGGAGAGGATCAGGCGGTACCACCAGCGCCTGTCGTCGCGTCGATGGCGCACCCAGTAGATGCAAAGACCTGCAAGCGAGAGAGAAAACGTCAGGAACACGTTGATCGAATAAAGCACGACCAGAAGATCGACCTGGCCGCGACTCCAAAGCAGGATGGCAAGCGCGAAAGCGCCCATCAGCATGATGCCGTTCTCCGTCACCAGACGCGTCGACAGGTAGCGGAATTTGTGGGGTACCCAGGAATCTACGGCCATATTGGCGAGCACCGAGGGACCGCCGAGAAGGCCGGTATTGGCGGCGACAAGAAGCAGTCCGGCTTCAAAGGCAAGCGTCGCCGAAAGCACGATCGTCGAGACGCTGTCTGGGGCTGCTGTGCTTGCCAGCACGTCGCGAAAGACCACCGCGTTGAGGGTCTGCCCGGCTTGCGGATGCACGTGCCAGAGGAGGTAAAGAAGAATGATGCCGCCCGCCGTGAAGGCAAGGCTCGCGGCCATATAGAGCATGGTCAGTTTGCCGGTATGCACGCGCGGCTCGACGAGCGACTGGACATTGTTGGAGACGGCTTCGATGCCGGTGTAGGTGCCCCCGCCAAGCGAGTAGGCCTTAAGGAACAGCGCCGCGACGAAAATCCAGCTGGTGTCGCTGGCGAGCCTTTGCGTCTCGCGCAAAGTGTCGGGCACCAATTCCGGCAGGCCCTCGGCGTGAAAGGCGATGCCATACACGATGATCAGGAAATGGGTGATGACAAAGCCCATGAAAATCGGCAGGAGGAACTTGATCGACTCCTTCGTGCCCCTCAGATTCATGTAGATCAATATCACGGTGACGACGACTTCGACCGAGAGCTTGTAGGGCTGCAGTCCGACAGGAACCAGGCTGAAAAGCGCATCGACGCCGCTTGCGATCGAAATCGCGATGGTCAGGACGTAGTCGACGATCAAGGCCGCCCCGGCCGTCAGCCCCGCGTAGGGCCCGATGAGCGAAGTCGCGACGCGATAGCCGCCTCCGCCCGTCGGAAAGAGTTCGATGATCTGGTTATAGCCAAGCGAAATGATGAAAACCGTGATCGCCGTTGCGAGCGCAAGGTACAGACCGAAGTGGGTATGCACGCCAAGCGCCTTGAAGGCCTCCTCCGGGCCATAGGCCGAAGACGACAGGCCGTCGGCGCCAAGGCCGACCCAGGCGAGAAAGGCGACAAGCGCCAATGAATGGCGCGTCTCGATCTTTAGGGGGTCGAGGGCACGGCCCAGGAGAAGCTCGCGAACGCGATCACGGGTCATGATGAATGGGCGCGATGGCCGCGACAGGGAGCGGGGGAGTTAAGCATTGTTGCGCCGCAGCGAAGGGTCGGATGATACGCTTTTGGGTAAAGCTTTCAAGCCGGGACGTGCACCAAGCTCGGATACACTAGCCCGGATCATCAAGGCGCGCTCGCGCAAGGAATGTGCATGGACAAACGCATCGTTTCTACCCAGAAGGCACCCGCAGCGATCGGGCCTTACTCCCAGGCCGTGGCGTCAGGCTCACTGGTCTTCACGTCCGGGCAGATCGGCCTTGATCCCCTGACGGGCGAGCTCGTCAGTGGCGGCTTTGATGCCGAGGTGCGCCAGGCCTTCCACAATCTGCAAGCGGTTGCAGAAGCCGCCGGCGGCAGCTTCGCCCAGCTCGTCAAGGTCACACTCTTTCTGACTGATCTTGGCCACTTCGCGCGGGTCAACTCGATCATGCAGGAACTCTTGTCAGAACCCTATCCGGCACGCTCGACGGTGGGCGTCGCAAGCCTGCCACGCGGTGCCCAGTTCGAAATCGAAGCGCTTCTTGCGCTCTGAGCACGGGCATGCGAGCCGCGCCGGTGCGGGCGGCCGGGAAGGTGGCCAAAAAGACCGCCAGAAAAAAGGCCACGACGCCAAAAAAGGCGGGTGACGACTCGACCATCGCCAGGCTCGCGCGCATGGGCTTGCGGCGGGCGATCGATTGCGTATTGCACCTGCCGCTGCGCTACGAAGACGAAACGCACATTGTGCGCATCACCGACTTGCAGCCTGGCGAGAGCGGCCAGGTCGAAGTGCGCGTCGTGAAAAGCGAGATCCAGTACCGTGGCAGGCGCCAGCTGATCGTCGAAGTCGAGGATCAGAGCGGGTCACTGACGCTGCGTTTTCTGCATTTCTACGGCAGCCAGGTGAAGCACTTCGAGCCCGGCCAGCTGCTTCGGGTCAGGGGCGAGTTGCGCGGCGGCATTCTGGTGCGCGAAATGATTCACCCGCGCTACAACGTGATCAGGCCCGGCGAAGCGTTGCCGGATCGCCTCACGCCGGTCTATCCCGCAAGCGAAGGCGTCTCCCAGACGCTGTTGCGCGCCGCGATCAAGCGGGCGCTGGCAAGTGCCGATCTTGCCGATACGTTGCCTGCCGAACTCGTCAGCAAACTTGACCTGTGGACGTTCGAGCGCGCTGTCAGAACCCTGCACAACCCGAGCGCCGACGCCGACATTGACGATTTGCTGGAGCGCCGTCATCCGGCGTGGCGGCGCGTCAAGTTCGACGAGTTGCTCGCGCAGCAGCTGTCGTTGCAGCGCGCGCGGCTGCTCAGAAGGTCACGGCAGGCGATAGCGCTGACTGCGCGTGGCAAATTGACCGATGCCTTGCTGCGCATGTTGCCGTTCACGCTGACCGGCGCGCAAAAGCGGGTGTGGAGCGAAATCGCATCCGATCTCTCGGCGTCCTATCCCATGCAGCGGCTCCTGCAAGGCGATGTCGGCAGCGGCAAGACCATCATCGCCGCACTGGCGGCGTTGCGCGCGATTGAAAATGGCACACAGGCCGCGCTCATGGCGCCCACTGAAATTCTTGCCGAGCAGCATTTCGCCAAGATTTCCGAATGGCTTTCGGCGCTTGGCATTCACGTCGTCTGGCTCACCGGCAGGATCAAGAAGTCAGAGCGTAGCACCGCCCTTTGCGCCATCGAAGACGGCCGTGCACAGCTCGTCATCGGTACGCACGCGCTGATTCAGGAAAGCATTGGATTTCGCCAGCTCGGACTTGCCATCGTCGACGAACAGCACCGCTTCGGGGTCGACCAGCGCCTGGCACTGGGTGGCAAGGGTGGCGCGCGTGAGCCGCACCAGTTGATGATGTCGGCAACACCGATTCCGCGCACGCTCGCCATGACCTATTTTGCCGATCTCGAAGTCTCGACGATCGACGAATTGCCTCCTGGACGGCAACCGATCACGACCAAACTGTTTGCAAGCAGTCGTCGTGAACAGGTCGTTGCGGGCGTTGCACAGACGGTCAAGGCCGGCGGCCAGGCCTACTGGGTGTGCCCGCTCATCGAAGAGAGCGAAACGCTCGAACTCAAGACCGCAGTCGAGACCTTCGAGGCGTTGCGAAAGGCGCTGCCCGAGCTTTCAATCGGCCTTTGCCATGGCAGACTCTCATCTGCCGACAAGGCACAGGTGATGGAGGGGTTCTACGCCGGGTCGATCGATGTACTGGTTGCCACGACCGTGATCGAAGTCGGCGTTGACGTGCCAAACGCAAGCCTGATGGTGATCGAGCATGCCGAGCGTTTCGGCCTCTCCCAGATGCATCAATTGCGCGGTCGGATCGGCCGCGGCCGGGACGCCTCGACCTGCATCCTGATGTATCAGGCACCTCTTTCGAACCTGGCCAAGGAACGCCTGCGCATCATCAAGGAGAGCGTCGATGGCTTTGAGCTTGCAAGGCGCGATCTGGAACTGCGGGGCCCGGGTGAGTTCCTTGGCCAGCGCCAGTCGGGGGTGGCGCTCTTGCGCTTTGCCGACCTTTTGCACGACCAGTCGCTGCTTGAACAGGCACGAGATGCGGCGCTCGAGCTTTTGCGCGACACTAGCGGGCCGGTCGAGCGTCACCTGCATCGCTGGTTGGGCGATCGCGCCGAATATCTCAAGGCATAGGAGACACAAGTGAAGCTAGTTCGCTATGGTAAGGAGGGGTACGAGAAGCCTGGTGCGATCGATGCCGGCGGCGGCCTGCGCGACCTGTCCTCGCTGGTCGAGGACATCGACGTGTCGGTGTTTTCGCCTGAAGGCCAGCGCAGGCTGGCAGCACTCGATTTGCGTTCATTGCCGCGCGTGAGTGGCGAGCCGCGCCTTGGCGTTCCCTTCGTTGGCATTTCCAAATTCATCGGCATTGGTCTTAACTACGCCGATCACGCCGCCGAGTCGAACATGCCGGTGCCCAAGGAGCCGATCATGTTCTTGAAGGCCACGACCTCGATCAATGGCCCCAACGATGACGTCAAGATGCCGCCGCATTCGACCAAGCTCGACTGGGAGGTCGAGCTTGGCATTGTCATTGGCAGCCAGGCGCGTTACGTGCCGCTCGAGCGCGCAATGCGCCACGTCGCGGGCTACGTCCTCATCAACGACGTATCCGAGCGCCAGTTCCAGCTTGAGCGTGGCTCGCAGTGGGACAAGGGCAAGGGCTGCGACACGTTCGGACCGATCGGACCGTACCTTGTCACTGCCGACGAGATCGCCGACCCGCAAAAGCTCTCGCTGTGGCTTGACGTCAATGGCGAGGCGATGCAGCGCGGCTCGACGTCGACGATGGTCTTTGATTGCCGCCAGATCGTTAGCTATTGCAGTCACTACATGACGCTGCGCCCAGGCGATGTGATTGCCACGGGCACGCCGCCAGGCGTTGGCATGGGCAAGAAGCCGCCGCGCTTTCTTGCCGTCGGTGATGTCGTGACGCTGGGTATCGAGGGACTTGGCAAGCAGCGGCAGCGCATCGTTGCCAGCTGATCCCTGCGCTCGCCGATGTTGACAGAAGTCGACGCGGCGATCGTTGGCGGTGGTGCTGCAGGCCTTTGGTGCGCTGCCGTTGCGGGTCGCCGCGGCAAACGCGTCGTGCTCTTCGAACACAGCGCGCGTCTGGCCGAGAAGATTCGCATTTCAGGTGGCGGGCGCTGCAACTTCACCAATCGCGAAGTGGCAGCACACAACTTCGTCTCGGAGGACCCCGCCTTTTGCGAGGCAGCGCTTAGGCGCTTTGGCGTGGCTGACTTCATCCGGCTGATCAAGCGCCACAGGATCGCCTTTCACGAGAAGCACAAGGGCCAGCTTTTCTGTGACGAATCGAGCGAGGCGATTATCCGCATGTTGCTGGCCGAGTGCAGGGCGGGTGCGGTGGAACTGGTTTATCCGGCCAGCGTGTCTTCGATCGTTCGCGGCGATTGCGGCTATCGACTTGAAACCACGCGCGGCCGCATCGACGCGAAGAAGGTCGTGATCGCCACGGGAGGCCTGTCGATTCCGAAGATCGGGGCGAGCGATTTTGGCTATCGCATTGCGCGCCAGTTCGGCTTGCGCGTGATCGAGCCGCGCGCGGCACTTGTGCCGCTGAAGTTCCCGCAAGACACATGGCGGCCGTTTGCCGAGCTCGCCGGCATCGCAGCTCCCGTGCGCATTGGCACCGGCGGCTCGACGCAGACTTTTCTTGAAGACCTGCTGTTTACCCATCGCGGCATTTCCGGGCCCGCCGTGCTGCAGATTTCGACGTTTTGGACACCGGGTCAGGACATCAGCATCGATTTCGCCCCGGCCATTGACCTTCTGGCCGAACTCAGGCGACAGAAGGATCAAACCCGGCAGACGCTTGCAACCGTGCTCGCGCAATGGTTGCCAAGGCGTCTCGCGCACGAGTGGCTCAATGCCCAGGGGCCGGAAATTGCCGCGCTCGCCGAGCGCAAGATCGCCGAAGTCGGCAACCGCGCCCTGGCATTGATTGCAGCCGGCTTAAAGGACTGGCGCATCGTGCCTTCGGGCTCGGAAGGATTCCAGAAGGCTGAAGTGACGCGAGGGGGCGTGGCGACCTGCGAACTTGACGCCGACACCCTCTCAAGTCGTGACCATCCCGGCCTTTTTTTCATCGGCGAAGTGGTCGACGTCACGGGCTGGCTTGGCGGCTACAACTTCCAGTGGGCCTGGTCGTCCGGGTTCGTCGCTGGCGAGGCCCTCTAGAGTGCCGCTACGCGCTCAAAACCGCAACAAATCAGACACCTACGGGATGCGGTGGGCTTTTGGGCTTGGCACGCAATGCGGACATCGGATATACTCCAAGGCTTTCTACCTTTCGCCCAAGCGATTTACCGATGCCAACAGTCCGCGTCAAAGAAAACGAGCCGTTCGAGGTTGCGCTGCGCCGCTTTAAGCGCACCATGGAGAAAACCGGCCTTCTGACCGAGTTGCGCGCGCGTGAATTCTACGAAAAGCCCACTGCAGAGCGCAAGCGCAAGCTGGCCGCCGCGGTCAAGCGCCACTATAAGCGCCTGCGCAGCCAAATGCTGCCAAAGAAGATGTACTAGGGCGCGACTGCTGCAAACGTCGGCCCCCCGATAAAACCCGCAGCGTGTCTCCTGCGGGTTTTTTGTTTCTGGGCAGGCAGTTCAGCCGCGACTGTGGACAAGCTGTGCAAAAGCGGTGAAAAAGCGGTGCAAAAGCGGTGTACTGCCGGTGGACAGTCTTGAACAAGTCGGTCTTGCACCCGATCTGCGAAGCTGCGCGATGTGAGCGCTCGCCGCCGCCGGACTCGCTTAAAATGACAGGCTGCAATCGATAAAGAAGACCCGATGAGTTCCACGCCTTCTGCACTTCTCGCGCGTATCCAAGAGGATGTCAAAGCCGCCATGCGCGCCAAGGATTCCGCGCGGCTGACGACGATCCGCATGTTGACCGCCGCAATCAAGCAGCGTGAGGTTGACGAGCGCATCACCCTAAGCGATGCCGATGTGCTGGCCTTAGTCGACAAGTTGATCAAACAGCGCAAGGATTCGATCAGCCAGTTTCGTGCTGCGAACCGTCTCGATCTTGTCGAAAAGGAAGAAGCCGAAGTCGTCATTCTCTCGGCTTATCTGCCGGCGCAACTGAGCGTGGAAGACATCGACAGGGAAATCCGTGCCGCCATTCACGCCGAAGGCGCCACCGGGCCGCAGGCCATGGGCAAGGTCATGGGTCGCCTAAAGCCGAATCTGGCCGGGCGCGCCGACATGACGCAGGTGGCGCAGCGCGTGAAGACGCTTCTTGCCGGCTAGCAGCAAAAGGCGCCTTGCGGCGGATCTTTTTCTAGAGCATCGTGTTGCGCTGGCCAGGGCGTGTTTGCCGGCCAGGTGCGATTGAGCGCTGATGATTCCTGCTTCCTTCATTTCGGACTTGTTGTCTCGCGTTGACATCGTTGACGTCGTCGGACAATACGTCAAGCTGCGCAAGGGCGGCGCCAATCTGATCGGGCTTTGCCCGTTCCATAACGAAAAATCCGGGTCGTTCACGGTCAGTCCGACCAAGCAGTTTTTCCACTGTTTCGGCTGCGGCGCGCACGGCACTGCCATTGGCTTTCTGATGGAGTACTCGGGCATGACCTTTCCCGAGGCGGTCCACGATCTCGCCCAGGGCGTAGGCATGGTCGTGCCCGATGAGCCTCGCGCCGAACGCGCGGGCGCCGCTGCGCCATCTTTTGCTGCAAGCACCGGTCTTGCCGAGGTCATGGCGATCGCGTCGGATTACTACAAGGCCGAGTTGCGCAAATCGACGCGCGCTATCGACTACCTCAAGGGGCGCGGTCTGACCGGTCAGATTGCAGCGCGCTTTGCCTTAGGCTATGCGCCCGATGGCTGGACAAGCCTTGAACATGCGTTCGAGGATTATCGCAATGCCGCCCTGACCGAGGCTGGCCTTGTGGTGGATCGCGACGAGGACGGCAAGCACAAGCGCTATGACCGATTTCGCGATCGCATCATGTTCCCGATCCGAAACGCAAAGGGGCAGACCATCGGTTTTGGCGGTCGCATCCTCGACAAGGGCGAGCCGAAATACTTGAATTCGCCTGAAACGCCGCTGTTCCAGAAGGGCTACGAGCTCTACGGCCTGTTTGAGGCGCGTCGCGCGATTCGCGAGGCGGGTTTTGTGATTGTGGTCGAAGGCTATATGGATGTCGTCGCCCTGGCGCAGTTGGGCGTGCCCAATGCGGTTGCCACACTTGGCACGGCGTGCACGGCCAACCACGTGCAAAAGCTCGTGCGCAACACCGACAGGATCGTGTTCAGTTTTGATGGCGATGTTGCCGGGCGCAAAGCCGCCTGGCGCGCGCTCGAGGCAAGTCTGCCGTTTGCGGCTGACGACAAGGCGTTCAACTTTCTCTTTCTGCCGAGCGAACACGATCCGGACACGTACATCCGCGAATTTGGTGAGGCCGGATTTCGCGAGGCGATCGATCGTGCCCTGCCGCTTTCGGCTTTCCTGCTGCAAGAAGTCGTGGCCAACGAGGCGCTGGCAACGGCCGAGGGTCGCGCCCACGCAATCCATCAGGCCAAACCGCTTCTCGCACAGTTGCCAGCAGGCGTCTTGCGGCTACAGATCGTGCGCGAACTTGCGCGCCTGACGCACACCACTGAAGATGAAATCAGCGAGCTCGCAGCGCTTGAGGTGGCAGGTCCTCTGAGACGGCGCCCAAGCGCTGCGTCTCGACGCTCGCGACCGACCCCGCTTGAGGATCAGGTCATGCGCATGCTCCTGACGCAACCGGCGCTGGCCCGGCAAATCGACGCGGAAACGCGTGCGCTGCTCATGAGCCACCCCCTGCCCGAGCTCGGCATCCTGGTCGAGGTCTGCGAGAAAGTCGGACCGGATGCAACGCTTGCCACCCTCAGTCACGCTTTGGCCGCCTTGCCCGAGGCGGAGCTTTTCTCCGAGCGCATCGCCCAGCTCCTCGTCGCGCAGGACATCGCACCCGAAGGCGCCTTGGCCGAGCTCGCACTGGCCAGCCGCAAATTGCGGGAAACGGATATCAAGAACGAACTCGAGGCGCTTGCCCGCCAGGGCACGCCTGACGCTAACGCCGCCAGCCGATACCGCCAGTTGCTGCAAGAGCAGCAGGCTCTGCGTAGTTCCCGCGCCTTGATTAACCCGCCCGCGTCCCCACTTCAGTAGCACGGCCCAAGCGCTTGATTTGGCGTGGTTTCTTAATGGTTTGGCGGCATAGAAAGGACTGGAATTCTAGCGGCTCCATGCTATAATTTATGGTTTACCGCTCCAACCCGGGCGAATAGACCCGGGTGCTGCCGTAGTGATCAGTTTCGGATCCCGCATGAAGAGGCCGTTTGAGGCGCTTCGCCATGTGCCTGGAGATCCATCCGCAAAAGCGCAGCGCCGGACTGCCTATGGATTAGGCAAGGCTTTTCGTTGTCATCGCTCATTGAACGCAATTCGCAAGGACCTATATGGCGCACTCGCCGAGCTCAAAGAAGACCAAGCCAACTGCAAGCAAGGCAGCCCCTGGACGCAGCACGTCCCAGGCCAAGGCTAAAAGCGGGAAAGTTGCGGCGAAGACGCCTGTCAGGTCCCAGCCGTTAAAGGCTGCGGCGAAAAAGCGTCCGGTTGCAAGGCCTGCGGTTAGCGCCAAGGCCGCGGTGAAGAAGGGCGTCGCCAAGAAGCCTGTGGCGCAGAAGACGGCTGCGGCCAAGCACGTCGTATCGAAAGCGAGCCCGGTCAAGGCGGCGCGCCCCGCGGCCAAGGCCCACTCGGTTCACGGCGCCAACGGTTCGGCCAAAGTCGCTGCCGTCTCCAAGGCAGGCGCTGCCCCCGCCAAGCAAAACGCCAAGGCGGCACCTGTCAAGCCAGTGCCCGCGCCGAAGGTTGTCGAAACCCCCCAAACCGCCGCGGCGAAGGTTCAGGCCGCAGCGGTGATCGCTGCTGCACAGGTCGCAGCGACTGGGGCAGTTGCCGCCAAGGCGCTCGTCAAGGCCAAGCCTGTGAGCGACAAGGTCAAGGCGAAAGAGCGTAAGGCCAAGGAAAAGGCGTTTCTCAAGGAAGCGCTTTCGAGCCAGCAGCCTGGCACTGAAGAAGAACTCGAAGCACGACGCACCAAGCTCAAGAATCTGATCAAGCTGGGCAAGGAGCGCGGCTTTCTGACGTACGCCGAAATCAACGACCACCTGCCTGATGACGTCGTCGATGCCGAAGCCATCGAAGGCATTATCAGCACCTTCAATGACATGGGCATTGCGGTCTACGACCAGGCGCCCGATGCGGAAACGCTGCTGCTCAACGACAACGCGCCGGTGGTCTCGAGTGACGACGACGCGGAAGAGGAAGCCGAAGCCGCCCTCTCGACGGTCGATTCCGAATTTGGACGCACGACCGATCCGGTGCGCATGTATATGCGCGAGATGGGTTCGGTCGAACTGCTCACGCGCGAAGGCGAAATCGAAATTGCCAAGCGCATCGAGGAGGGTCTGAAGCACATGATTCAGGCGATTTCGGCCTGCCCGACGACGATCGCCGAGATTCTTGGCATGGCAGACAAGATCCGCCGCGAAGAAATGCGCATCGATGAAGTCGTTGACGGCCTGATCGATCCGAACGCCGAAGAGGATGCCAAGTTCGCGGCCGCCGCGGCTGCCGAGGAAGACGAGCTGCCGGAAGAGACAGAAGCCGGCGACGAGGAAGAAGACGATGGCGGCGCTGCGGTCAATGCCAAGGCGCTTGAGGAGCTCAAGCGCAACGGCCTTGAGAAGTTCGACATCATCCATACCCAATTCGAAAAAATGCGTCGCGCGTTCGAGCGCGAAGGCTACAAGTCGAAGGGCTACGTGCGCGCTCAGGAGGCGATCTCCAATGAGCTGATGATGATTCGCTTCACGGCCAAGATGGTCGAGCGGCTTTGCGACACCTTGCGCGCGCAAGTCGACGAAGTGCGCCAGCTCGAGCGTCAGATCCTTGACATCGCGGTCAACAAGGCGGGCATGCCGCGCAGCCATTTCATCAAGACTTTTCCCGGTCGTGAGACTGATCTGACCTGGGCAAAAAACGAGGTCGATGGCAACCACAATTACAGCGTGACGCTGGCGCGCAACCTGCCGGCAGTGCAGGAGCTCCAGCAAAAGCTGATCGATCTGCAAAACCGCGTGGTTTTGCCGTTGCCCGATTTGCGTGGAATCAACAAGCAGATGGCGACCGGGGAAGCCAAGGCGCGCAAGGCCAAGCGCGAAATGACCGAGGCCAATCTGCGCCTTGTGATCTCGATCGCAAAGAAGTACACCAACCGCGGCCTGCAGTTCCTCGATCTGATTCAAGAGGGCAATATTGGCCTCATGAAGGCCGTCGACAAGTTCGAATATCGTCGTGGCTACAAGTTCTCGACTTACGCGACCTGGTGGATCCGCCAGGCCATCACGCGGTCGATCGCCGACCAGGCACGCACGATCCGCATTCCGGTTCACATGATCGAGACGATCAACAAGATGAACCGCATCTCACGTCAGATCTTGCAGGAAACCGGGCAGGAACCTGATCCGGCGACGCTGGCGCTGAAGATGGAAATGCCGGAAGACAAGATCCGCAAGATCATGAAGATTTCCAAGGAGCCGATCTCCATGGAAACGCCGATCGGCGACGATGATGACTCGCACCTGGGAGATTTCATCGAAGATCAGGCTACGCTTGCGCCCGCGGATGCTGCGCTTTATGCCTCGTTGCGCGATGTCACCAAGGACGTGCTCGACTCGTTGACGCCACGCGAGGCGAAGGTGCTGCGCATGCGCTTTGGCATTGAAATGAGCACCGACCATACGCTTGAAGAGGTCGGCAAACAATTCGACGTCACGCGCGAACGCATCCGCCAGATCGAAGCCAAGGCGCTTCGCAAGTTGCGGCATCCGAGCCGATCTGACAAACTCAAATCGTTCCTCGAAGGTAGCTAGGGCGATCTGAAAGAGCCTCGCAAGAGGCTCTTTTTTTGAATCTTCCGCACGTCGGGCCGTTAGCTCAGTTGGTAAGAGCAGGGGGCTCATAACCTCTTGGTCGCTGGTTCGAGCCCAGCACGGCCCACCAAAATTCAAGCGGTTGCGAACGTCTTACTACGCGGCATTTGCCTGAGCGCGACAAGAACGTGAAATTGGAATCACGTTCGCGCTGCGACCAGACGCAATTCGTGCCGCTGCTGCCAAATACTCGGACGCATACTTCGCGTACCGATCCGCCTCGGCAAACACCCACTGGGCAAGGTGCTGATTCTCCGCGCGAACGCGTATCTGCCTCATTCAAGTGTGAAAGCTACCGGCCGCGATCTAGGCGCAAGTGCGGGGGCGGATTGCGGACGACGCCAGCCCTGCGCGTCCCCAAATTGGCGTTCGAGCCGAAAATTTCGTCAATCATCGCTATTGGGTTCGCTCCAGGTCAAACATGAGGAAGTACGGAACCCGGCTGGCATCCTCGAGGTCCGGATGGGCTTTGACGGCCGCAGCAGCAGGTGTTGGCTCATGGATCGATCGCAGAGCGAACCCGGCACCCAGCAGCCAGCCGAACCAGTCCGCGAGAGTCGCGTGGTATGCAGAAGTCGTAAACTCGTACAACCAGTCTTTCCAAAGGTACTTCACGGGCCCACGCTCAAAGTATCGGTCGATACAGAGCCATCGCTTCGTCCCTGAGCCGTCTTTGGCCCATTTTCGAAACGGAGTGTCGCTGCACGGGTGCGTGATTGAAGCCACAAGTCGGCCGCCCGGTACCAGCACGTCGTGGATCGATCGAAGCGCAGCGGGAATGTCCGGCATGTCCTGCAGCGCGAGACACGACGTCACCATGTCAAAGCAATCGCCGTCAAAGTACTCTTTCAGCCGCGCGACATCGCCGGTCAGGTATCGAATACCGAATTGCGCGGTGGCTTCCAGTTCCAGCGCGTGGGCGAGCATGCCCGGCGACAAGTCGACCCCAGTGACGAAAGCACCCCGACGCGCCATCTCGCGTGCGAAATACCCGGTTCCACAGCCAACATCGAGAATCTTCAGGCCGCGTACTTCACCACATAGGGCAATCTGTGCCGGACCAAAGAAATCCAAGCGGTAATAGTCACGACCGGAGGCTTGCGCTGCGGCGTACGCATCAGCGGCCATGTTCCATTCGCCGCAGACCGACTGCGCATCGAACCCTTCGAAACGATCAGCCATTCTCACCTGCCACGATGTCCGCTGAAGAGCGAACTTTATCCCACGACTGAATGTCGCCGCATGCCGCATGCCGCCTTGAGCGTGCTGCCACGGCCTTGCTCCCTTTCGACTCCGGATGGAAGTGACGACCTTGCGAAAGCACGGCGCTTTGACTCATGCGGGCTGCCAAAACGTGACGATTGCCCCGCCTGCGACGATCAGAAAACCGCCGACCAACGTTGGCAGGCTAGGAGTAGTCTCGAAGAAGAAGTAGTTGCTCACTTGCCAGACGACAAACAGAGTTGCGATGTACAAACCGACGACTTGACCGAACTCAAGGGGAGCGAGATTCAAGAAGGTGCCATAGCCGAACAGGAGTGCAGCCCCACCAACGAAGAAAACAACGCGCAGCGTTCCGCTTGAGTCATGGATCGCCAGGCGAATGATTGCGTCTCCGCTCGCCTCAAGCGTGGTCGCGATCAATAGAAGGAGTAGTGCGGGAACATGTTGCAGAGTTTTAAGCAGGACTTCCACAGTTTCCCCCAAGTATATTGATCACACATGCGCGCAATGCTGCTCGCCATCGGTTTACTTCACGGCGTCTTGACGCGAGGAAAGTTTAGAGCTCTGCAGTGCACCCGGTGCTTCTGAATCCGTCGTCTTTCCCGAGAGCATTTTCGAAGCCGACCGAGAAGGATACTGATCCTTTGGAAATTGCGCCGGGGTTCGCGAAAGTTGCCCGCTCGTGATCGATGAAGAACCAGGCGGCCGGTACAGCGCTTCGCCATGGACGAGTTGAAAGACCTAGGCCCGCGCACGCCCGCCGTGCGGAGATATGATTCTGGACCTGTACCACGCTTTCGGATTCAACGCCATGTTTAACCGACGTCTCGCCACCTGCCTTCTCATTCTGGCCACGACACTATCACCGGCTGCCAAGGCGCAAAGCCCGGTTGCGCCTGAAGCCCGGCAAACTGCGCCGCCTGGCTATCTCTCACCCGAGGCGTTGCCTGACAGTCTCGCGTTGCTGCCGCCGGCTCCTGATCCTCACTCGGCGACACAGGCTCGTGATGACGCGGAAGAAGCTGCCGACAATGCCTATCGCCAGGGCCCACGCTGGGCGCTTGCTGCGCTCGACGCCGATCTTGATTTCCCCCAGGCGGCGGGGACGTTCTCCTGCGCAGTTGGGGTGAACATCAGTGCGGAGACGACGCCAAGGCTCTACACCTTGCTCGAGCGCACGCGCAGCGACGCTGGGGCGTCGACGCGTCTGGCCAAAGATCATTACAAACGACCACGCCCCTTTGTCGTCGTGCGCGGGGCGACGTGCCAGCCCAAGGAGGAAAACGATCTGCGCACCAGTGGATCCTATCCGTCTGCTCACAGCACGATTGGCTGGAGCTGGGCGCTTGTATTGTCAGAAGCCGCACCCGATGAGGCCGAGGCGATCCTCGGGCGCGGCAGGGCGTATTTGCAAAGCCGCGTGGTATGCAACGCGCATTGGTTAAGTGACACCGAAGCAGGCGGTCTGCTGGCAGCGGCAGTCGTCGCACGCTTGCATGATGAGCCCGCGTTCATTGCTGACTTGACTGCGGCTAAAGCTGAGATCCGAGCGGCGCGTGCCGATGGCAGGAAACCGTCGCGCGACTGTGCGGAGGAAGCCGCGGCGCTCGCCATCGTGCCGAATCACCAGCCGTGATCCAGGACACCAACGAGCTATGAAAAGCGTCAGTGGTTCAGCGGCCGTTCGTTTGCAAGCCACAGACCGGATTCCGAGATCCCGGGGATAGCCCAAGGTCATCATGTCCTCAGCGCATTGACTGCCACACGAGGCAGCGGTTGTTTGCGGGCATGACCCGGTCGGCAAGCAGGCCAAGTCCGGCACAACGGGCAAGCGCCATGACGTCCTCGATCGCACGCAGACCCCGCTCGGGATGCACTTGCTTTAGCTGCAAATCGAACAGCCGATTGCTTTCAGACGTGTATCGGTCGTGCTCATTGAACGGGCCGTAGACTATGAATTTGCCATCGCGGTGCAACAGTCGAGGCAGGCCTTCAAACAGTCGCTCGACGTTGTTCCAGGACATGATGTGCAGGGAGTTGGCCGTGAAGACGGCGCTGTATTGTCGAATTGGCCATGCGCCTGCAATATCGAATTCGATCGCACCGGCAAGGTTTGGCAGTGCGGATTGTGAAAGCCGTTGCTTAATCGAGTAGAGATTTTCCGAAACATCGGAGCAGTGCCACACGAGATGCGGCAATCGCGACGCGAAATGAACGGCGTGCTGGGCCGTGCCGCTGCCAATTTCAAGCACGTCTTTGCGATCCGCAAAATGCTCGGCAAGCACACCCAGGATGGGATCCTTGTTGCGGTCTGCGGCTTCAGAATAGGGAAGGTTGAATTCGGCCACGGGAAAAGGGGTTTTGACGGGGAGTCGGCGCCAGGCGTCATGCGCCGCCGTAAGTCTATTCTCTTGTTGAAGCAACATTCGTGGCTTTCCTTGAAGCTGCCGCGAGCCGCGAGCCGCGATAAAATGATCACAGCTGCCTTTTTTGAGGAACATCGCCATGAACGGCCCGACCCACGCGCTGCCGCCCTTTCATCTTGCTTTTCCGGTGCACAGCATTTCTGCTGCGCGCGAGTTCTATGGCGACCTTCTGGGTTGTCCCGAAGGCCGCAGCGCGCCGGACTGGGTCGACTTCAATTTTTTCGGCCATCAGATTGTTGCGCATCTGTCGCCAGATGAGGTCGGATATCGCGCGAGCAGTGCAGTCGATGGTGACGCCGTGCCCGTGCGCCATTTTGGCGTGGTGCTGTCGATGCAGCAGTGGCAAGAGGCCGCCGACAAACTGCGTGGCGCCCACGTCGATTTCATCATCGAGCCGCATATCCGCTTCAAAGGCGAAGTTGGCGAGCAGGCGACCATGTTTTTTCTCGATCCGAGTGGAAATGCGCTCGAGTTCAAGGCGTTTGCTCGCATGGAATCGTTATTCGCCAAGTGAATCAGGCTTTTGGCCTTGGAAGTTGCCTTCGCCTTGCACGCGGTGCGATCCAGCGTGACCGACGAAGTGCCATTGGGTTGTCGCGATGCCCTCTGCGGCAACGCGCTCGCCGCGCAGAACATCGCCGCGACAATTTCGCAATCGGATTGACCTGCGGCGGCCGTGGAAAATCGCTTGCTGCGCCGCGGCAGCGGCAGCCTTTCCCGGGTGCTGCGGGGCCGATTTGGGGTGCAAGGACACGCAGTTGCCGTTTGTAGCTATCCCGCAACAGTTCCGCTCCAAAGTTCGTGTTTACGCGCGATCCCTGCAAAGCCAGTGAACCTTCAACGCGCCCGCCACCACGTCTACGTCGTCGAACTCGATGCCCGGGTACTCGACGATGTCCGCTTCAGGATGGCCAATCCGGGGCACGTGTACGGCATGCCGTGCCTTTATGTTGGCATGACGGGCCTTGATCCGGATTTGCGCTTCGATCGCCACAAGGCCGGAATTCAGTCGAACCGCTATGTTTTCGAATTTGGCCTGCGGCTGTTGCCGCAACTGTATGCGGTGTTCAACCCGATGCCCTATCGCGTCGCGTGCGAGATGGAAGTCGAACTCGCCCTCGATCTGCGGGGAAAAGGCTACGCCGTGTGGCAGGCGTAGCCCTGCGGGTCGTCAGTGGGCGACGTGGTGCAGGCGCACGACAACCCGTGGTGAGCGAAAGCCCATGGCGACGAGATTCAGCGCGACTTCGTCGATTTGCACGCGGTGGGCGCGATAGGCTGCAACCAGGTCATCGACTGGACCGAGTTCAAGTGCTTCGAGGGCCTGGCGGCTGACCGTGCTGGCAATCGTCTCACCTGCAAAGCGAACCTGAAAATGAACTCCCGCCCCATTTGACACGGGGCTGCCGGTCTCATCCAGCGATGCGACGATCCACGGCCCGAACTCGACTTCGAATGTATCCTTCATATTCCGTGCAAGAGGACTTCAATGGCCCGAATGATCGTTGCTTGCGCAGGAAATTTCAAGCGCGGAAACACCCAGAACTCGGGTCCTTTACAATTGTTTGCCTTGTGACACACACAGAGTGATTTTGTGATTCGCTGTTGCAGCGCACGAATTTGGTCCTTTCATGCTTGACTTGCCGTCGCCTTCGATCATCTTCGCGGCGATTCTTTTCGGGGTCATTGGCACTGCCGCATTCTTCTACGGAAAAAAGCAGAAGAAGCCGCGTGCGCTCGGACTTGGCATCGCCTTGTGCGTATATCCCTATTTCATCCTCGATAACACCTGGCTGATGTGGCTTGTCGGTATCGGTCTGTCAGTTGCACTTTTCGTATGGACTGACGACTGAGGGCCGGTTGCACATCGCTGTTGAAGTCGCCACACTGTTCTTTTTCTCTGTGCATTTCGCCTGTCATGAACCTCTCCGACGCCAACCTCGATCTTTCTGCCTTCTGGATGCCGTTTACGGCCAACAAGGATTTCAAGGCCTCGCCGCGCCTTTTGCGCTCCGCATCGGGCATGTACTACCAATCTGTCGATGGCCGCCAGATTCTCGATGGCACGGCGGGTCTTTGGTGCGTCAATGCGGGCCACTGCGTGCCAAGGATCGTCGCGGCGATCAGGCAGGTGGTGGACGAACTCGATTACGCGCCTTCGTTCCAGATGGGGCATCCGAGCGCGTTCACGCTTGCTTCGCGTCTGATCGAATTTGCCAACCATCGCTTTGACAAGGTTTTCTACACCAATTCCGGCTCCGAATCGGTTGATACCGCCCTGAAGATGGCACTTGCCTACCACCGCGTGCGCGGCGACGCCGCGCGCACGCGTCTCATCGGTCGCGAGCGCGGCTATCACGGGGTCGGCTTTGGCGGCATTTCGGTGGGCGGAATCGTCAGCAACCGCAAGTACTTCGGCCCGCTGCTGTCAGGCGTTGATCACATGCCGCATACGCATGACTTGAAGCGCAACGCGTTCTCGCGCGGGCAGCCCGAGCACGGGGCCGAGTTGGCCGATGAACTCGAGCGCATCGTCACCCTGCACGACGCCTCGACGATCGCCGCGGTGATCGTCGAGCCGGTTGCCGGATCAACCGGTGTGCTGGTGCCGCCTAAGGGCTACCTCGAGCGCTTGCGCGCGATCTGCGATCGACACGGCATTCTTCTGATTTTTGACGAGGTGATCACAGGCTACGGGCGTCTCGGTACGCCATTTGCCACCGATTTCTTCAACGTCGAGCCGGATATCATCGCGACGGCCAAGGGTCTTTCGAACGGCGCCGTGCCGATGGGTGCGGTGCTCGTCAAGGAGCACATTTACGAGGCCTTCATGAGCGGCAGCCATGCACCAGCTGGCGGCATCGAGCTGTTTCACGGCTACACCTACTCCGGCCATCCGCTCGCCTGCGCCGCGGCGATGGCGACGCTAGACGAGTACCGCGAGGCGAAACTGCTCGAAAACGCCAGAAATCTCGCTCCCTACTGGGAAGAGGCGCTGCACCGGCTTGAAGGGGCGCCATGGGTCGTCGATCTGCGAAATCTGGGCCTGATTGGCGCAATCGAGCTCGAACCGAGGGCCAAAA
>Ga0116229_10004394_pt1 | contig 23103 bp, 17 predicted proteins | sample S1TSphgellanicum_3_FD_87313 | JGI IMG/M metagenome (GOLD analysis project Ga0116229, IMG submission 87313) | Host-associated microbial communities from peat moss isolated from Minnesota, USA - S1T2_Fc - Sphagnum magellanicum MG | ecosystem: Host-associated > Plants > Peat moss > Unclassified...
CCTGCACACCTGGATCACCATGAGCGTGCAGCGCGCGGTGGACGCGATCAATTCGCGCCTGCAAGGCGGCCTGGCGTTCCTGGCCACCGTCGGTTCCACGGCGCCGTTCGTCGGATTGTTCGGTACGGTGTGGGGCATCTATCACGCGCTCACCGCCATCGGCGCGTCCGGCCAGGCCTCGATCGACAAGGTTGCGGGACCGGTCGGCGAGGCGTTGATCATGACCGCATTCGGCCTGGTGACCGCCGTGCCGGCCGTGCTGGGCTACAACTTCCTGGTCCGCCGCAACAAGACCGCGCTGGAAAAGGTGCGCAATTTCGGCAGCGACCTGCACTCCGTCCTGCTCTCGGGCAGCCGGGTGCAGGTCGGCAGCGCGGCCGCCGCCACCAGCAAGGCGGCTTGATCCGATGTCGATGAATGTCGCCTCGGCCGACGGCGAGGAAGACGAAGTCGTATCGGCCATCAACACCACCCCGCTGGTGGACGTGATGCTGGTGCTGCTCATCATCTTCCTGATTACGATCCCGGTGGCGACGCACACCGTGCCGCTGTCGTTGCCGAAGGACACCAACCAGCCGAACCAGACCAAGCCGGAGAACATCACCATCGCGGTGAACAAGGATGGCGACTATTTCTGGAACGAAGCCAAGGTGGCCGATATCGACGCGCTGACGCAGAAACTGGAAGCGGTTGCGGTGAAGGTGCCGCAACCGGAAGTGCAGATCCGGGGCGACGAGAGCGGACGCTACGAGTTCGTCGGCAAGGTGGTGGCCGCACTTCAGCGCGCGCAAATCAGCAAGGTCGCGTTCATAATTCAACCGCCGCCGAAAGGCTAGGGAGCGCGAAGCATGTCCATGAATGTGGGGCCCTCCGGCGGGGCCGAGCCTGACGTCGTGGTGGAGATGAACACCACGCCGCTGATCGACGTGATGCTGGTGCTGCTGATCATGCTGATCATCACCATCCCGATCCAGATGCACGCGGTGAAGATGGACCTGCCGGTGGGCAACCCGCCGCCGCCGCCGGTGCCGCCGCCGGTCGTGCACATCGTGGTCGATTTCGACGGCACCATAAGCTGGGACGGCACCACGGTGGCGGACGAAAACAGCCTGGTGGCGCAACTGACCGCGATCGGCAAACAGCCCGAGGACGCGCAGCCGGAAATCCATCTCGAGCCGAACAAGCTGGCGACTTACGGCGTGGTGGCGCACGTCATGTCGGACGCGCAGCGGCTCGGCGTGAAGAAGCTTGGCGTGGTCGGCGGGTATTAGGGCCGTAAGGGTTTATTTTGGGGCGGCCGGGGTGGCTTTGGTGGGCTGGAGGTGGTGGGCCGAAGCCCACCCTACGGCTTCGATGCGGCCGACCCGATGGCGGCGGACGTTTCAGTGACAGGATGACAGCATGGCTTTTCGTAACGTAGTCCGTGCGGCGCTGGTATTTGGCGTGCTTTCGGCCGCGACGGCGCACGCCGAGGAAATGCGGCCGGCACTCGGCAAGCCGCTCGCCCAGGCGGGTCAGTTGCTGCGGCAGGGGCGGTACCCCCAGGCCATGGCGTCGGTGCGCCAGGCCGACGCGGTGCCCGGCAAGACCGCGCACGAACAATTCGTCATCGAGGAAATGCGCGCCGCCATTGCCGAAAAATCCGGCGACATGGCCACCGCGTCGGCGGCCTACCAGCGCATGCTGGCCAGCGGCCAGGTGGGCAGTACGCAAGCCGTCCGCATCTATCAGGCCGAAGCATCGCTGGCGTATCGTGCGCAAAATTATGGCCAGGCGGTGAGTTGGCTGGACAAGTATTTCAAGGCCGGCGGCAACGATCCGCAAATGCATACGCTGCAGATCCAGGCGCTGTACCTGTCGAACAACTTCGTCGAGGCCGGCCGGCTGCAGGCGCAGGTGGTGGCCGCGCAAACCCGCGCCGGCCGCGTCCCGACCGAAAACGAATTGCAGCTGCTTTATCAATGCCAGCACAACAGCGGCGACAATGCCGGCGCGCTCAATACGATGAAGCAACTTGTTTTGTATTACCAGAAGCCCATCTACTGGAAGAACCTCATCGATACCTTGCTCGCCAAGCAAGGTTTTTCCGATCGGCTGCGGTTCGACGTCTATCGCCTTGAATTCGCGCTCAGCCTGGTGAACACGCCGGCCGACGGCATGGAAATGGCCGAGCTCGCGGTGCAGGCGGGGCTCGCCGGCGAAGCCAAGACGATCGTGGATAAATGTTACGCGGGCGGGCTGTTCGGCACCGGGCCGGACGCCGCGCGCCAGGCGCGTCTGCGCGCGCTGGTGGAGAAGACCTACACCCAGACGCTGGCGCAACTCGGCAAGCAGGACGCCGATGCCGAAACCGACCATGACGGCAACCGCCTGCTGGCCCTTGGCGAAACCTATGTCTCGTACAGCAAGTTCGACAAAGGCATTCCGATGATCAAGGACGCCATGGCGAAGGACGATCTGCGCCATCCGGAGGACGCCAAACTGCAACTTGCCATCGCCTATTATAATTCAGGGGATAAGAAGGACGCGATATCGACGTTGCGAACTGTGCGCGGGACCGATGGCACGGCGGATATGGCGCAGCTTTGGTTGTTGCATATAGGGAAGTAAAACAGAAGTCGTTCTTCTTTGGAAAAAAAGAACCAAAACACTTTTACTCTAAAGACAGCCTTTCTCCCAACCAGGTCGCTGCCGGGCCGGGGCGGACGTCGGCGCGGTGCACCAAGCCTAAAGGGTAAATGTAGTCGGCGGCCTCGGCCAATTTCAGTCGCTTTAGGCGACCGGCCTTGATGTCTTCGGCGACCAAATGGTCCGGCATGTTGCCCCAGCCCAGGCCGGCGACCAGTAGCGCGTGCTTGGCGCCCAGATCGCCCAAGCGCCAGGTGCGCAGCGACAGCACACCGAAATCCCGCCCCTCCGTCATCCGGCTCGTATCCGACAGCACCAGCTGCGTATGCTCGCGCACCGCACCGCTCGGCACCGGGTCGAGGGCCGCCAGCGGATGCGATGGCGCCGCTACCGGCATCAGCACCAGTTCGCCGATCACCCGCCCGCGCAGCACGTCCGGCAAATCGCCCGTCCAGCCGCAGACGCCGAGACTGCACACACGATCCACCAGCAACTGCGCGACCCCGCCGATCGCCTCCATCCGCAAGCGCAGCCCGACCGTGGGATAGGCGGCGGCGAACGCCCGCAGCACCGCGGTGAGGCGCGGAATGGGGAACATCACGTCCACCGCCAAGGCCACCTCAACCTCGGTACCCTGGCGCAACGCCATCGCCCTCGCCCGCAGTTCGTCCACCCGCAACGCGACCCGGCGGGCGTCCGCCAGCAAGGCGCCGCCGGCGTCGGTCAGCACCGGGGTGCGGCCGGAGCGGTCGAACAGCGCCACACCGAGTGCGGCTTCCAGGTTGGCCATGGTGTAGCTGATGACCGACTGCGCACGCCGCAGCTTTCGCGCGGCGGCCGAAAAGCTGCCGGCGTCTGCAATGGCGGCCAGGACGCGAAGCTGGTCGAGGGTCGGCTCGGCAATGTCTGGCATCGACAAGTTGGGCATCGATAAGTTGGGCATCGACAAGTTGGGCATCGATAAGTTGGGCATCGATAATCTCGCTACATTGCATCGAGATATTTGGGGTTTTTTCGATGGATGGACCACCCCATGTTGGCGTTCGCACACAACAACCGGAGAGAGACATGAGCGCAAAAATCCTGATCGTCTTCTACTCGCGTGGCGGCTCCACTGAGGCGTTGGCGAAGGCGGTGGCGGAGGGCGCCAACGCGGAGGGGGCCGAGGTGCGGCTGCGCCGCGCGCGCGAGTTCGTGGGGCCGGAGGTAATGGCGCAGGCGCCGGGGTGGCAGGAGCAAGCCGACCGGATGAACGCGCTGTATGAGGCGCCGTCGGCGGACGACGCGGATTGGGCCGACGCCATTATTTTCGGCACGCCGACTCGCTTCGGCAACGCCAGCGCGGAATTGAAGGCGTACATCGACAGTCTGGGCGGCTTGTGGTTTCAGGGCAAGCTGAACGGCAAGGTGGGCAGCGCGTTCGTTTCCACGCAGGGCCTGCATGGCGGCAACGAGAGCACGATCATATCGCTGTATAATCCGATGGCTCACCTTGGCCTGATTATCGTGCCGACGGGGTATGCGGACCCGGCGATGTTCAAGGCGGGTACGCCGTATGGCGCGAGCGCGGTTTCAGGGACGAGTCCGCTGCCGACGGATGACGAGAAAGAGGTTGCAAGGTATCAGGGCAGGCGGGTGGCGCAGGTGGCGGCGAAGGTGAAAACGTAATACCGACCCGCGTTAGCCTACTAACCAAAAGTTTTTTGGTTCCTTCTTTCAAAAAAGAACTGCTTCCTTTGGCTTTGCCCTTCCCCGGAGAATGCTGATGCGACGGATATGTTGGTTGGTGGCTCCTGTCTGCCTGGCCACGTCCGCCGCCGCGGCTGACCCCGCGATCGACGCCGCCGCCAATCAGACCCTCAAGCTCACCGGCGTTCCCGCCGCCAGCATCGCCGTGGTGCGCGACAACAAAATCGTCCTCACCGCCGCCTACGGCCTCGCGCGCATCACCCCGAGGCTGCCGGCCAGGCCCGACATGCCATTCGCCATTGGCTCCATCTCGAAACAATTCACCGTCGCCGGCATCATGTTCCTGGTGCAGGAGGGCAAGCTAAGTCTCGACGACAAAGTAAGCAAATTCCTGCCGCAACTCACCCAGGCGGACGACATCACGGTGCGTCAGCTTTTGTCGCACACCGCGGGCTACCAGGATTTCTGGCCGGAGGATTATTCCCCGGTCGCCTTCCGCAAACCGACCACGCCGCTCGCCATCGCGGAGAAATGGGGCGAGAAGAAGCTCGATTTCCCGCCCGGTACAGCCTGGCAATATTCCAATACCGGCTTCGCCATCGCCGCCCTGATCGCCGAGAAAGCCGGCGGCACGCCGTTCTACGATCAGTTGCGCACCCATATATTCGTCCCGCTCGGCATGAAGACGGTGGTCGATTATAACGCGATCGGCATTCCGCCCGGCGGTCCCACCGGCTATGAACGTTACGCGTTCTCACCGCCCCGCCCTGCCCCGCTCGACCGGCCGGGCTGGAGTTTCGGCAGCGGTGAACTGGCCATGACGGCGCACGACCTCGCGTTGTGGGACATCAGCCTGATCAATCGCAGCCTGCTGTCGCCGGCCTCGTACACCACCATGGAAACCGAGACGAAACTGAACAACGGCAAAGGCACCGGCTACGGCCTCGGCATCGATGTCGGCACGCGCGGCGGCCACCGCTTCTTCGAACATAGCGGCGAGGAAACCGGGTTCGTTTCGGAAAATATCGTGTTCCCGGACGATCATGACGCGGTGGTGGTGCTGACCAACCAGGACGCCTCGCGCGCCGCCCGGATCATTGCACAGCAAATCGCCCGCATCGCGTTCAACATCAACACGGCCGCCCCCACCGACAAGGACGCGACCTTGGTTCTGTCGATGCTGGATGACCTCGCGCACGGCCATGTCGATATGGCGCGGCTGAACGAAAACGCGCAATCCTACTTCGTCCCGGACGTGCTCGCCGACTACCGCACCAGTCTCGCCCCGCTCGGGCAGCCGCTGGCGGTGCACGAGCGGTTGCACGAAGATCGCGGCGGCATGGTGTTCCACATCTGGACCGTCAGCTACCCGGCTCGCGACGTTACTGTCACCACCTATGAACTTCCCGACGGCCGGCTCGGTCAATTCCTCATCGAACCGTAAGGAGAGACGCCATGATTGCCATTCGCAAGTCCGACACCAGGGGCAAGACCAAGATCGACTGGCTCGACAGCCGGCACAGTTTTTCGTTCGGCGAGTATTACGATCCCGCCGCCATGAACTGGGGTCCGTTGCGGGTAATTAACGAGGATCACGTGGCGCCCGGCGCGGGGTTCCCGACGCATCCGCATCGCGACATGGAAATCGTCACCTGGGTGCTGGAGGGCGAGCTGGCGCACAAGGACAGCACCGGCAATGCGGAGAAAATCCGCCCGGGCGAATTGCAGCGCATGACCGCCGGGACCGGCATTCGCCATTCCGAATATAATGCCTCCGCGACACAGCCGGTGCATCTGCTGCAAATCTGGCTGCTGCCCGGCGTGCAGGGCCTGGCGCCCGGCTACGAGCAGAAATCGTTCTCCGGCGAAATCGACGGGCGGCTGCGCCTGGTCGCCTCGGCGGACGGGCGCGAGGGCTCCGTCACCATCCACCAGGATGCCGAAATCTACGCCGCGCGCCTGGCCGCCGGGCAGACGGAAACGCTGCCGGTCCGAGCCGGACGCGTGCAATGGGTGCAGGTGGCGCGCGGCACCGCAACCTTGAACGGCGTGTCGCTGGCGCAGGGCGATGGCGCGGCGGTCAGCGGCGAGCAGGCTTTGGCCATTGCCGCCAATGATGCGGCTGAGGTGCTGGTGTTTGATATGGTGGCGTAGCGCGGCAGGCAAAAAAAGGAAGTCGACTTTTGACTGTTTGACGGGATCCTCGATGTAAATTGATTGCCCGTTCAAACGGAAAAAAGTTTTTTGTTTTTTTTCAAAAAAGAAATACTTCCTTCGCCACCCGTGCTCCTCCCGCGTCACCTTCGTCACGATCCCGCCGATCCGCTGTGGCCGGATCGGGACCGTGTGTTCTGCGCCGCCGGCGCCATCCCGGCCCCCGGGGTCGACCCGATACGCCTCGACGCGCCGCCGGGCTTCACCGCCGCCGCCTCCGTGGGGGCTGCGCTGGCCGAACGTATCCTGGCCGCGCGGTTCGGCCGCTCGCTGGTGGACCATCGTACCTGGCTGCTCGCCGGTGCCACCGAACTCGCGGCCGGCGCGACGCACGAAGCGGCCGCGGTTGCCGGCGCGGCGCCGCTCGGCCGCCTCACCATCGTCGCGGACTTGCCGGAGAGCGACGCAGACGCGCTCGCCCGCTTCACGGCGGTGGGCTGGGTGGTGCGCCGGGTGCCCCGGAGCGACAATGCGGCCTTCGAGGCGGCGATCGCGGCGGCGGGGCGCGCGCAAAAACCCACCTTGATCGCCTGCCTTGCGGCGCCCGCTTCGACTGCCCCACCATCCGAACAAACGTCGGATACCGCGCCCCATCCCCGCGCGGCGGGCGCCCGCCGCGCCTGGCTCAAACGACTACGCCGGCACGCGAGCAACGATCTTTTCCTGCGCGTGCAAGCCGGCCGCCTGCCGGCGGGCGGCATCGAGGCGGTATCGGCGCCGGCCGCCACCCCGCCGATTTCGCCGGCCGAATCGGTGCAAGCCGCATTGCCGCGCCTGGCGTCCGGCTGGCCGGAACTCGCCGGCGTGGCCACCGATGGGTTCTTCGCCGCGCCGCAAGCCACATTCGCCGGGCGGACTGTTGCCTGGGGCGATCGCGCCCAGGCCACCAGCGCGGGTCTGCTCGGCATGGCGCTGCATGGCGGCGTCTTGCCGATGGCCGAGCTGAGCACCGGGGCTTGCGACGCCGCGCTGCCGGCACTGCGCGTCGCGGGGGCAAGCGGCCTGCGCCTTCTGCTGTTGGTGCGCGAGGACGTACCGTTACCGGAAGGCCTGCTTGCCGGCCTGCTATCCATCCAGAGCGCGCGAATCTTTCGCCCCGCCGACACCGCCGAGGCGCTGGAATGCCTTGCCCTGGCGCTGCGCCATGTCGCGGCGCCCAGCCTGCTGCTGCTCGGCGATCGCGCCATCGCCCCCACCGCCGGGGTGCCGGCGCGATCCTGCGCCCGCGGCGGATATGTGCTGAACGAAGCCCCTCGGCGCGACGTGACGATCATTGCCAGCGGCGCGGAGGTGAGGCTTGCCCGCACCGCGCGGCACGACCTGGACGCGTCCGGCATCACCGCCGTCTGCGTCTCGCTGCCGTGCTGGCAACTTTTCGCGGCGCAGGATGCGGCGTATCGCGAGGCGGTGCTGGGAACCGCGCCCCGCGTGTGGCTCGCGCCGATGCGCGGGGACGGACTATTTATCGATAGCCAGGACAGTGGCGACGTCGCCCAAGCCGTGCTGCGCGCGCTGAGGCGGGGTCCATGAAGGCGCGCGCCCCTAGGAACCCACTCCAACATCGGTTAGCTACCGCATGAGACAGTGACCAGATGTTCACACGATCAGAAAAGCGAGGAAACCGAAGATTATGGCCGTGAAGGTTGCCATTAATGGATTTGGCCGCATTGGCCGCCTGGTGCTGCGTGCATTGATCGAGTCGGGCCGCACCGATGTTGAACCCGTCGCTATTAACGACCTCGGCAGCGTGGAGGCCAACGCGCACCTGTTTCGTTATGATAGTGTGCATCGACGCTTCGCCGGCGAGGTGAAGGTGGACGGCAGCAATCTCATGATCACATATGGTGGCCGTACCTGGGGGCCGATCCGGGTCAGCGCCGAACGCGATCCGTCGAAAGTGCCTTATGCGGGTGTCGATGTGGCCATGGAATGCACCGGCCTGTTCACCAAGAAGGAAACCGCCGCCCAGCTCATCACCGCCGGGGCGCGCAAGGTGCTCGTGAGTGCACCGGCCGACGGGGTGGACGCCACCATCGTCTATGGCGTGAACCAGGACACCATCACGCCTGAGATGACAGTGATCAGCAACGGCTCGTGCACCACCAACTGCCTGGCGCCGATGGCCATGGTACTGCACGATGCGTTCGGCATTCTGCGCGGCTACATGGTGACGATCCATAGCTACACCGGCGACCAGCGCACGGTGGACACGTTGCACAAGGACCTGCATCGCGCCCGCGCTGCCGCGATGTCGATCATTCCCACCAGCACGGGCGCGGCCAAGGCGCTGGGTCTGGTGCTGCCGGAATTGAAGGGAAAGCTCGACGGCACCGCCATCCGGGTGCCGACGCCGAACGTGTCGTTCGTCTCGCTGGATGTGAATTTGCGCGAGCGGCCCAGCGTTGAGGAGGTCAATGCCGTGTTCAAGACCGCGTCGGAAGGCCGGCTGCGCGGAATCCTGGATTACAACACGGCGCCGTTGGTCAGCAGCGATTTCAACGGCGTGGCCGCGTCCTGCACGTTCGACGCGACGCAAACCGCAGCGGTGGATGGCGGCGCGCTGATCCGCATTGTCGGTTGGTACGACAATGAGTGGGGGTTCTCGAGCCGCATGGCGGACACCGCCGCCTTGTTCGGCAGCCTGTAACGGGAGGCGAAGGCGATGCGGGCAGATCCCGAACATCGCCGTCCGGCGCCACCCAGGCGGCGCGCCGACTTTCTGCCGACGGCGGCGCGCGCTTGGGGTCTGGTGGTGGTGTTCGCCCGCCGCGCCCCGGCACTGGTCGCCGCCGGCGCCGTGGCGTTCGCGGCCGGGGATCTGGTGCCGGCGGCGCTGCTGGAACGCGCCCATATTGGCCTCGGCGGCAGTGGCGACCTCGTCGCGGATTTCGGACGCTGGGGCGCGGCATGGCTGTATGGCCTGATGGTGGCGCGCTACGTGCTGCCGCCGGTGGTCGCGGCCGGCCTTTTTCTGGCAATGCAACGCGTGTTCATGGCAGGCGGCGGCAAGGGGCTCGGCGCGCTGCGCGACGTGGCAAGTTGGGCCAGGGTGTCAGCGGCCTTGCTCGCGGCGAAGCTGGCAGGCACGGCCGCCTTATGGACCGCAGCCAATGTGCCGGCTTTGTTGGTGCTGATGCTCGGGCAGATTTCAGCCCTGCTGACCTTGGTGCTGTTCGCGCCGCTGTTCATCATGGCGGTGGTGAGCGCCGTGCGGCTGTCGCTGGCGCCGCCCGCCCTGGCGCTTGGCCTTGCCAAGGCGGCCGCCGAAAGCTGGGAAATCACCCGCGGCCGCGTGCGGCACATTGTCGGGGTCTGGCTGGTCACATCAGCGCCGGTGGCGGCTGCCGCAACGGCCTTGGCCTGGTGGGGTGTGAACAGCTACCTGCTGGCGGTGCTGCCGCTGGGTCTGCTGGCCTTGCTGCTGGCGGGCGCGGTGTCCAGCCTGCTTTACAAATCATATAGGCTGCCGGCGCATATGCGGCCGGATCGGCGGCCCAGCCGTAATCGCAGCCGGCGGGCGGAGCCTGCGCTGGCGAAGTAGCCGCAAAAACGGAAAAGCCACCGAGGCCGCCTGGACCCGGTGGCTCCCAAGTTTGGGATTTCAGGCTTACGCGGCGTGCTTGACCTTCTCGGCTGCCTCGCGAACCTGCGCGGTGACGGGCGCGAGCGCCTCGCCGGTGACTTTCAGATAATCCTCGACGAACGCGCTGGTCTCGCTCAGAGCCCGGCTGGTGGTGGCGCGGGCAAACTGGGTTTGCAGGCTCATCGCCTCGGTCACACTCTTCACGCCGGCCAATGCACGGAAATGCGCCAAGGTGTGCTCGAATTGGGTGCGGTTCACGTCGGCCACATGCGTGACCAGGCCCTTCAGGCCCTCGCCATAGATCTGGCCTGCCTTCACCACGGTCTCCAGCGCCGTGCGCTGGACATCGACATAGGTGCGCGCCATCTCGGCTGCCTGTTTGAGGCCGCCCGTGACTTCTGTCTGCATCGTCTTCATATGCGCCGTCGCGGAATCGGTGGTCTGCTTGATTGCGTCGGCGGCACGCGCGGTCGTTGCTTCGGCAATTTTCTCGAACTTCTTGGTCGTGACTGTGGTCATAGAGGTCACCGGGGTCACGTTTTCAACATCGGCCATGTTTCTCTCCTTTTGCTGCACCGCAGCAATGCCTACATATGCAGCAGGGAGGATGAAATCAAGCCTTAACTTGTGCACTGCACAAGCTTTGCCTGAATGCCGGGAAAGGCGGTTAGGGTGTCACGCGGCGTGCGGGGTTTCGGGTGCCTCTGTGTCCCGCTCGACATAAAGGTTCCCAAGCGCCTCGTCGGCGAGTTCGCTGGTAATCTCGGGCGGCAGGCCGAAGCACTGGCATACCCGGCGGACCTGCTCGCAAATGAACCGGGGTTGGAAGAATGCCAGTCCGTGCGCGCGGCCGGTGGTCAGACGCCGCACGACGTGGTCGAAGACATCGTCCTCGAAGGTCAGCCCGCAGGCCGCAGCGGCCAGCTCGAATGTCTTGCGGAATTCCACATGGCCGGGCCCGGTCATGTGGATCTTGTAGGGAATGCGCCGCAGGAACGCCGGGTCCATCAGGTCCGACGGCTCCAGGTTGGTCGAGAACATCACCATTTCATCGAACGGAATGGAGAAGCTTTTGCCCGTCTTGAGCTTTAGATAGTCGACACGGTCTTCAAGCGGAATGATCCACCGATTTAGCAGATCGGCGGGCGCCAGCCTCTGGCGGCCGAAATCGTCGATCAGGAAAACGCCGTTCAGCGCCTTCATGTGCAGGGGCGCGTCATACGTCCTGGCGTCCGCGTCGTAGCGCAGTTCCAGCATATCGAGCGACAACTCGCCGCCCGCAACCGCCACCGGCCGCTTGCAAATCAACCAGCGGGGATCGAAGCCTTCGACTTGCAGGCTGCCGGTGCCGGTCAGCGCGCCGAGGGCCACGAGTTCATCGGCCGTCTCTTCGATGAACGGTATGTGCAATCTTTCGTCGAATACCTTGATGATCTGGCCGTCCACCTCGAGCGCGTTGGGAACATACACAGGCTGGTCGAACAGGCTCGCCACGATGCGCCCGATGCTGGTCTTGCCGTTGCCCGGCGGCCCATACAATAAAATGGTTTGTCCCGCGTTGAGCGCCGGCAGCAATTTCCGCACATACTCATCATTGACAACGAGGCCGCCGAGCGCCGCACGCAGCGCATCAATATCGACCCGCTCCCGCCGGATCGACTGCCGCATGACCTGTGCCTGAAATGATGCCAGGCTGACGGGTGCGGGACCGATATATTGGTTCTGTTCCAGGGCGGCTGTCGAATCGGCGCGCCCCTGGTCGCTCAGTCCGTATCTTACGTATTTCACGATGCCGGCGGTGGTTGAACCCAGAACATGCAGCAGCCGCTGGCTCACGGCCTCATCGATCAGCTCCTGAATGACGGTGTGCGGCAGCTTCATGCGGTCGCTGAGTTCAGGCAACACCTCGCATGATGCCGTGCGCATGAATTTGAGCATCAGACTGAGGAGGTTGCCGCGCGATATGCCGGTTTCCGCGACGCTGCGCGGCATCGGCGGCGTTTCGTCGTTCAGGCGGGCAATGACATCCGGGCTGACGACGCCGAGCGCCGCCAGATTTTCGCCAAGCCGGCCCCCCTTCTGACGTTGCCTTTCCAGCGCAGCCGCGATCGCCTCAAAGGTGGCTATTCCGCGTGCAAGAAGCACTCGCTCCAGGCGCATTATGTAACCTCATTCGCCAATAAATTGTAGCGCGCCGAAAACTTAAACCATTGCGTGCATAGGGCCGCAATGACTGTGCCGATTGTCGTCATGACCGTGACAGAAAAAGCATCCCCAACCCCCGTCGCGCCAGAATTTTGGGCGCGGCGCACCATACCGTGAGAATTGCCCACGCGCCAAGGTTAACTTTGCCGGGACCGCTCAACAGTCGCGCGCCAAGGGAAAAATGCCACATACCAATAGTGGCGCCGTTGGCGCAGATTCGCCGGGTCAGCACTCGGTGAAATTGACCGCCAATCCGCCCTGGCTGGTTTCCTTGTACTTGCTTTGCATGTCGGCGCCGGTCTGCCGCATCGTGGCAATCACCTGGTCTAACGAAATATGGTGCTGCCCGTCGCCGCGCAGCGCCAGCGACGCGGCGTTGATTGCCTTCACCGCGCCGAACGCATTCCGCTCGATGCACGGGATTTGCACCAATCCGCCCACCGGGTCGCAGGTCATGCCGAGGTGGTGCTCCATGCCGATTTCCGCCGCATTCTCCACCTGTTCGTTGCTGCCGCCCATGGCGGCCGCCAAGCCGCCGGCCGCCATGGCGCTGGCCACCCCCACTTCGCCCTGGCAGCCGACTTCCGCGCCGCTGATCGACGCATTCATCTTGAACAGACCGCCGATCGCCGTCGCCGCGAGCAGGAAATCATGCACACCCGTGTCGTTCGCGCCTGGCACCATTGTCCGGTAATAGCGCAGCACCGACGGCACCACGCCGGCCGCCCCGTTCGTCGGCGCCGTCACCACGCGGCCGCCAGCCGCATTTTCCTCGTTGACCGCAATGGCAAAAATGCTCACCCAGTCCATCGTGCCGGTGGGCATCGTTGCATTACGCGTGCCGTCCTTGCGCAATTTTTCCGCCAGCGCCGCCGCCCGCCGGCGCACTTTCAGACCACCCGGCAGGCAACCTCCGGTGGCCAATCCGCGCTCGATGCAGGCCATCATTACGTCGGTCACGCGATCCAGATGCGCATCGACCTCCGCCGGCGGACGCAGCGCCTCCTCGTTGGCGCGCACGATCTCGGCAATGGTCACGCCGCCGGCACCCATCGTCAGCAGATCGCGCCCGCTGCGAAACGGATATGGCACCGCGACGCCGCCTGTCACCTCCGTCCCCACTTCGCGCTCGCGCGCAATAAATCCGCCGCCGACGGAACACCAGCGCTCCGCCGACACCGCCTGCCCCGCCGCATCGAGCGCCAAGAACGCAATCGTATTGGGATGCACGGGGGTGGCGCCCGCGCGGTCAAATACCAGGTCGCGTGCCATGTCGAATGCGATTTCGTGGGTTCCCATCAAGGCAAGGCGCCCGGTCATTCGCGTCGCCTCGATCAGCCGGTCCGCTTCGTCGGGGTCCACCCCGTCAGGCTGCTCGCCGGCCAGCCCCAGCAGCACCGCCTTGTCCGACGCGTGGCCGTGCCCGGTCCACGCCAGCGAACCCAGCAATATGGCGCGCACCTGCCGCACATCGTCCAACCGCGCTCCAAGCCCGGCGACAAAAGCCCGCGCCGCCCGCATCGGCCCCGTCGTGTGTGACGAAGACGGCCCAATGCCGATCTTGAACAACTCGAAAACGCTGACCACCCTGATCTCCCGCCGCTCGGAGCGCCGCAACCCGGTATTGGGCCTGACACGAGGTCAGGGCGAGCAAAGGCCAAGCGAGTAGTTCTTTTTTGAAAAAAGAACCAAAAAACTTTTACTGTGTTCGGTGCATGATCCGCTAGGGCATTTCCGATGCAGTAACGAATCGAAGACCAGTTGACGCGGCTGGGAGCAACAGGCACATATCGAAAAGAGCAAGAGTTTTTTGGTTCTTTTTTCAAAAAAGAACTGGTTCCTTGACCGCTTTTTTCATAGGCCGCACAGCGCTGGAGATGCTTGGCGACACTTACCGGTTTGGCCCATTCCGCCTGAATACCGCGGAGCGGCAATTGCTGGTCCATGACGCGCCGCTGGTTCTGAACGGCAGGGCGTTCGACGTGTTGACGTCGCTGGTGCGACGGCGCGGCCAGCTCACCAGCCGCGACACTCTGATGGACGAGGTGTGGCCCGGCATCGCGGTGATCGAAAACAATATCGACGCCCACCTGGTCAAACTGCGCAAGCTGTTCAAACTGCACGATCCGGGCCGCGACTACATCGTGACCGACGCCGGCCGCGGCTACCGCTTTATTGTGCCCGTGTCGGTGTCGGAGGGCGCCGCCGAGGCACCTGGCCGGACCGGTGATCCGGAGCGGCCGGCGTCGCTTCTGCCGCACAATCTGCCGGTCGAGGCGACCGGCTTTATCGGGCGCGAGGCCGAACTCGGGGATATCGCGCATATCCTGCTGGAGCGGCGGCGGTTGACGTTGGTGGGGTCCGGGGGCGTCGGCAAGACCCGCACGGCGCTCCGTGTAGGCGCGCGCCTGCTGGAGGGCTTTCGCGATGGTGTGTGGCTGGTGGAACTGGCGCCGCTGGCGGATGCGGGGCTGGTCGGCGAGGCGGTGTGCCGCGTCGTGTCGGCACCGGTTTCGGGTGAGCGGTCGCCGGTGGAGGTCGCGGTCGCTTTCTTGCGGCATAAGGCGCTGCTGCTGATATTGGATAGTTGCGAACATTTGCTGTCCGCCACCGCGGAGCTGGCGGCGACCCTGCTGGCGGGATGTCCGAATGTCGCGATCCTGGCCACCAGCCGGCAGCCGCTGCGTATTGCGGGCGAGGTGGTGTACCGGCTGCCGTCGCTGCCGGTGCCGGCGGCGGGCGACGGCCAGACCGCGGCGGATGCGACACGCTTTGCCGCGGTGCGGCTGTTCGTGCAGCGCGCGGCCGATGCCGCGTCGGGCTATGTTCTGACCGATGAAGACGCGCCATTCGTTTCGGCGATCTGCCGCCGCCTCGATGGCGTGGCGATGGCGATCGAACTGGCGGCGGCCAGGCGCACCGTGCTCAAACCGGTGGAAATCGCGGCCCGGCTGGAGAATGCGTTCCGCCTGTTGAACAGCGGCGGGGTGTCGGCGCTGCCGCGGCATCAGACGCTGTGGGCGACGATCGACTGGAGCCATTCGCTGCTTTGCCCAGTGGAACAGATAATTTTCCGCCGGCTTTCGGTGTTCGTCGATGGCTTCAGCCTGCAAGGGGCGACCCTGGTGGTGCAGGGCGACGAGATCGGCGAGGACGATGTATTGGACCTGCTGGAACGGCTGGTCGATAAGTCGCTCGTCAATGCCGACATGACGGGGGCGGCAACGCGGTTCCGCATGCTGGAGGCGACCCGGCATTATGCGCGCGAAAAGCTGCGGGCGAGCGGCGAGACCGGACGCGACCAGCTTGCGGCTTCGTACTTGGCGGATTTTTTTGCCGCCGCGGAGGCGGCATGGCCAACCACCGCGACCGAGGTGTGGCTGGCCCACTACGCGCCGGAAGTGGAGAATTTGCGCGCCGCCATCGATTGGGCGTTTGGCGAAAGCGGCAAGTATCATGGCGTGGCGGGCGCGACTGGCGACGCGGCGCTGGGGGTGCGCCTGGTGGCGCATGCCGGCCTGGTTGCCGAGGAAATGTCGATGCAGGCCGACCTGAAACGGTGGTTGCGGGCGGCGTTGCCGCATTTGACGCCGGACACGCCGCCTGCCGAGGCCGGCCGGGTGCGGTTCTGGGCCAACAAGTCGCAGGCGGTGTTTAGCGTGACCGACATTTCCCCTGGCCGGCGCGAGGCCATTGCGCTGTTTCGCGCCGCCGGCGACGTGGTGGGCCTCAGTTCCGCATTGCGCACGGCGGCGATGTCGATCGTGGGACCCGGCAAAATTCACCCCGAGGCGGCGCCGATGCTCAACGAGGCGATCGCACTGTTGCGGACCCGCAAGCCATGCAAGGATCTGGCGACGGCGATAGCCCATCTTGGGGCATTTCATTACTATAGCGGCGACCTGGCCACGGCGCGGCGGTATAACCAGGATGCCCTGGCGATACGGCGCGCGCTGGGCGACCGGACGGGCTGCCTGGCCTCCGCGCTCAATCTGGCGGAATTCGAGTTCATCGGCGGCAACGTCGAAGGCGCCATTGCCTACGCCGAGCAGGCGGTGATCGATGCACGGCGGGCGAGCCATTTGCCGACCTTGGCGGATCTGTTGGCGAATCTGGCGGGATACCGGCTGGCAACGGATCAGGTGGACGCGGCCCGGCGCGCGGCGTCGGAGTCGCTCGCGCTGAACCGCGCGCTGGATCATCACGACCACGCGCTGCCGTGTCTGGAGCATCTCGCCCTGGCGCACGCCTTGTCCGGCGCGCATCAGGAGGCGGCGCGATTGCTCGGCTATACCGAGGGGCATTTCCGCCGCACCGGGCAGGTGCGCGACCTGTCCGAACAGCGCGCGCATGACCGATTGGTGGCACTGCTGCGGGAGGCGCTGCCGGCCGCTACGCTGGCGGCGCTGATGGCGGAGGGAAGCGCCTGGCCCGATGCGGTGGCGGATCGTATTGCCCAGCAGGTGGCGCCGGTCGAGCGTCTGGGAGAGTCTGCGGCGTAACGGATAAAAGTTTTTTGGTTCTTTTCAAAAAAGAACTGCTTTCTTCATGGCTTTATCTCGAAGACGGTAAACGCCGTCGCGCCAAAAATGCGGCCGTTCCTGCCCGCCGTCAGGCCCTGCGGGCTGCTGCCATCGTTGCCACCCTTGAAGCTATGCAGGAGACGTTCCTGGCCGGTGGTGGGGTCGAGCGCGAAAACGGCGCCTTCGGAATCGTGGCCGCCTTGCCGGGTGGCGCCGAACAAGGTTGCGTTTTGCAGCACCAGATCGCCGGACGGCCAGAATCCGTGCGCGACGCCGCCGCGGGGCGTCGCCGGGAAGGCGTAGAGGATGCTTTCCGCATTGGTATGCGCATCGATGGAAAATACGGTTCCGTAGCCGGCGTCACCGCCATGGCCGCCGTAGAAAGTCGCGCCGAGCCACGTGCCGGCGGTGTAGATCATGCCGGACAGGGAATTCGCGCCATCGTGCGGCGCACCGGTAAATGTGTGCAGGATGGAATATCCGGAACCCGTCGGGTCGATACCGAAGACGGTGCCAGCGTCCGACGTGCCGCCTTGCGAGGTGGTACCGCACAGCACGCCGTTGCCGTCGTTGATGCCGGCCAGCGGCGTCTGCCCGTCCGCGCCGCCGGCGAAAGCGTGCAGCACCGTCTCCCGGCCAGTGGCGGCATCCACCGCGAACACGGTGCCGTTGTTACCCTGGCCGCCATACTGCGTTGTGCCATAAACTTTCGTGCCGCGATGAATGATGCGAGCGTTTGCGACCTTTGCGCCGCGGTGAATGATCAGATCGCCGGACGGAGCGGCACCGTCATTGCCACCCTGGAAGCTGTAGAGCACGCTCTCCTTGCCGGTGGCGAGATCAATGGCGAACACGGTGCCGCAACCGCCGGAGCAATTGGCACCGTCGCCGCCGGCGCTGGTGGTGCCGAATAGAATGCCGTCCGCATAGGCGAGGCCGCCTTGCGGGATTTCGCCGTCCTTGCCGCCGAGGAAATTGTAAATCGTGGTCTCGGCTTTGGTCTGCAAGTCGATTTTGAAGACGGTGCCGTCGCTCGCGCTGCCGCCGTACAGCGTTGTGCCGAAAACCGCGCCGCCCAACTGGAGCAACTGGCTGTTCACCGCGATGTCCTGTTGCGGGAAAACATAGAGCGTTCGAAACGACGCCGCGCTGGCTTCGGTGCAGGCAAGGAGCGAGCAGGCTGCGGCGAGGCTGCGTGCGAACGGCCGGTCGACCCACATGGCGCACTCCGTTGTAAGGCAACAAAGGAAGTATTTCTTTTTTGAAAAAAAGAACTTTTCCTCACTTCGGGCGGCCCTGTTTCCAGGGCCGCCCTGATGATCAGCAGCCGGTACCGCCCGGGCCGCCGAGGTAGAAATAATACTCCCACGTCGAGCCGCCATAGGCTTCCGGAGTGTCGGTGTAACATTTCGGCGAGGGCTCGGTGGATGTCAGGCCGGTGAGCGACAGCAGGCTGCCTTGCGAATTACGGTATTCCAGGTTGTACTGGAAGCCGGAATACGGCCAGCCCTTGCTTGCCCACTGGCCGCTGCCCTCGGCCGGCCAGACCGACGAGCCGACCGATTCGGTGCCGAATTCGACCAGCGTCGCGTTGTGCGACAACTGGCCGCTGCCATAGAGCGAACCGGGGTAGTAGCCGACCCAGCCGGTGCCATACGCCAGCCACCAATTGCCCTGGTAGAAGTAGTAGCCGATAGTAATGATATACTGCGCGTTGGCGTTGCCCGGAATGCTGTAATGGTTCCAGTATTCGCCGAGCGAAATCGGCGCGCCGCCATACTGCACGAAGGCACCGCAGGTGTAGTTGTAGCAACCGGTCCGGTTATAGTCGTCTGCCGTGTAATAGGAGAACAGAACCGGGTTTTCCGTGCCGTACTGGCTCGGATAATTCTGCCAGCCGACCTCGGCGGTTTGCGTGCTGCCGCCGCTGCCGCCGACATACCATTGCTGCATCAGCGAGAAAACCTCGCCCTCGTTGGTATAGACATACGGGTTGTTCAGGCTGAGGGTGGATTGGCCGCCCCAGTTGTTGAGGTATTGGTAGGCGTAGGAATAGGCGTGGCCGTTGGTGTTTGGCTGCTCGATGTCCTGCTCCGGTGTATGCACCTGGCCGGCACCGTGCGGACCTTTGGCGAAAAAGGCGCCAATCGTATCGAAACGGGTCATCTGCTCCAGGGTGACGCGCGGCATGGCGAAGCTGCCCTTGGGGCAGGCGACGGATTCCACATGAGCCTGCTGGCCGGCCATTTTGTCGCCTTCGGTGGCCTTGGTGCCGAACGCTTCCTGCGGCGAGAAGGGCGGCGCCTCGGCCGCGGACTTCAGGCCCTGGATGCGCATGGCGGGCTGCTGCGACAGCTCGATGCAGTCCAGCGTAATGCCGTCGCGTACCAGGCTGCGGGCGACATGCTGGCCGCCATACAGCTTCAGCAAGTGGGCGCGCATCTGCTCGAAATCGGCGTCGTTGTTGACGGCGACACCCGGCTTGCCGATGAAGTCGGTGGCGTGGGCGGTGGCGAGGCCGCGGGCGAAGTCGCCGAACGGCACCAGCTTGGCGGGGCCTTCCTGGCCGGCGGAGGACGTCGCGGGCAGCAGGGTGGCGACGGCAAGCGCGGTGGAGAGGCCGAGGGCCAAACGGCCAAGGGCGGAAGCGCCGGACGCGGCGCGATAGAAACGGTAAGACATATGCTTTCTCCTGGCTAAGTCGTCGCCTTTCACAGGCGAACGTGGATTGCGGGGGCCGCGTCATTGCGGCGCGCTCTCCTTCGGCCGGGAGTGCCGTTGAGGTCATGAAAGGCGACCTGAATCGTCATGAATGGTTATGAAGGGGGTGTAATACAGCAATCTGGACCGCAGGTATGCGCGCCGGGCTGGCGGCCGCGGCGCGCGAAAAACAACTTCTTATACCAGCGTCCCGTTGACCAGTCCTTACAGGTCAACATTGAGGGCCGTTGGTGTAAGCAGTTCTTTTCTGAAGAAAAGCACCGGAGGGCTGTTCTAGTTCCGACTTGCCAACGTTCACGGCGATCGGAAGTCAGGTGGGGGATTGCACCAATAGCAAAAGTCTCTTGGTTCTTTTCTTCAGAAAAGAACTGCTTCCTAAGACTTGCTCGTCCCAGGCCAGCCGCCGCCAAGAACCTTGTAGGTGGTGACGAGATTGGCCAGTTGCGCTTCGCGTAACGACACCAAATCCTGTTGCGCGGCGTAGAGCGAACGTTGCGCGTCCAGCGTGTTGAGGTAGCTGTCCACGCCGGCGCGGAAGCGCATCAGGGCGAGTCGGTAGGCGTCCGCGTCGGCGTCCACCAGGGATTGCTGGGCGGCGAGCTGGTCGAGGTAGGTGCCGCGCGCGGCGAGCACGTCGGAGACTTCGCGGAAGGCGGTTTGCACGGTCTTTTCGTAATTGGCGACCTGAAGGTCTTTCTGCACTTTCGCCAGATCGAGGTTTGCCTGGTTCTGGCCCCAGGTGAAGATCGGAATGTTGAGCTCCGGCGCGAAGGTCCAGCTGGTGGCGCCGGCGGTGAACAGGTGGCTGAGCTGGTTGCTGGCGACGCCGTCCTGCGCGGTCAGCGTAATGCTGGGGAAGAACGCGGCACGGGCGGCGCCGACGTTGGCGTTGGCGGCGCGCAGATCATATTCGGCGGCCACCACGTCCGGCCGGCGGACCAGCAAGTCGGACGGCAGGCCGGGGGGCAGGTCGGCCAGGATGGTCTGGTCGTCCAGCTTTCGGCCCGGGGGAAGGTTGGCGGGCAACGGTTGGCCGAGCAGCAAGACCAGCGCGTTCTCGTCCTGCGCGACCTGGCGGCTGTATTGCGCGAGGTTGGCGCGGGCAGTGTCGACCGAGGTTTCGGCCTGGCGCAGCGTGAGCCGCGTGGTGGTGCCGCGGTCGAGCTCCTTGGCGGTGAGGTTGTAGGAATCCTCCTGGCTTTGCAGCGTGCTGGCGGTGAGCTCACGCAATTCCTGATCCGCCAGCAGGGTGAGGTAGGCGCTGGCAACCTGGGCGATCAGGCTGATTTGCGTGCTGCGGGCGGTAGCGCCGTAGCCGAGATATTGCTCGAATTTCTGCGCCGTCAGGTTGCGGACCTGGCCGAACAGATCGAGCTCGTAGGACGAGAAGCCGACGCCGGCGGTGTAATAGCGGTAGGTGCCGCCGGTACTGGGCGTTGCCTGCAGACTGCCGGAACTGGTGGACGCCAGCGTGCCGCTGGTGCTGGAGCTCGTGGTGGCGGGAATCGTGGTACTGTCCGGCAGGCCCTCGAACGTGCCGGTGCCGGACAGATTGAGTTGCGGAAACAGGTCGGCGCGCTCGGAGCGATATTGGGCCTGGGCGGCCATGACGTTCAGCATGGCAGTGCGGAGGTCGCGGTTGTTGCGCAACGCAATGTCGATCAGCGCGCGCAGGCGCGGGTCGGTGTAGACGTCCTGCCAGGCCGTTTGCGGCGCGGGCTTGCTGCCGGCGGCGGAACGATAGGCCGCGTCGGGGTAGGCGGCTGCTACCGCGAGCGCAGGGCGGTGGTAGTCGGGGGCCAGGTTGCAGCCGGACACGAGCAGCAGAGGAAGGAAGGTGTTCTTTTTTGAAAAAAAGAAGCAAAAAACTTTTGCTCCTTGCGGCAGCATGCGTTTTGCCAATGCGGACATTCGGTCCGCCGCCACGGGCAAAAGTTTTTTGGTGCTTTTTTTCAAAGAAGAACTGCTTATTTTCCTCACGTGCTACTCCCCCACCGCCGGATGCGCGCCCGCCGGCAGTTTGGCATGCCGTGCCGGCCGCCGTTCGACCCGGCCGAGCACCAGCACGAAGAACAGCGGCACAAAGAAGATGGCGAGCAGGGTGGCCGAAATCATGCCGCCGACGACGCCAGTGCCGATGGCGTTCTGACCGCCCGAGCCGGCGCCGCTGGCCAGCGCCAGGGGCAGCACGCCGACGGTGAAGGCGAGCGAGGTCATCAGGATGGGACGCAGACGTTGCTTGGCGGCCTCAAGTGCGGCGGCGGCGAGGCTTTTCCCCGCCTCGTGGCCGTCCTTGGCGAATTCGACGATCAGGATGGCGTTCTTCGAGGCCAGACCAACGGTGGTGAGCAGGCCGACCTGGAAATAGACGTCGTCGTCCAGGCCGCGCAGTTTCGTGGCGGTGACCGCACCGATAATGCCCAATGGCACCACGAGCAGCACCGCGGCCGGAATGGCCCAGCTCTCGTAGAGGGCTGCCAGGCACAGGAAGACGATCAGCAACGAAAGCCCGTACAGGAAGAACACTTCATTGCCGGCCTTGCGCTCCTCGTAGGACAGGCCGGTCCAGTCGTAGCCGATCCCCGGCGGCAGGCGGCGGGCCAGTTCCTCCATGGCGGCGATGGCGGTGCCGGTGCTTTGGCCAGGGGCGGGCACGCCGAGCAGTTCGAGCGATGGAATGCCGTTGTAACGTTCCAACTGCGGCGAGCCGGTGCGCCACTCGCCGCGGGCGAAGGCGGTGAACGGCACCATGCTGCCGGAGCTATTCCGCACATACCAGTCGCCGAGGTCGTCCGGTAGCATGCGCGAATTCGTGTCGCCTTGGATATAAACCCGCTTGATGCGGCCGCGGTCGAGGAACTGGTTGACGTAGGACGAGCCCCAAGCGGCCGACAGCGTGGAATTGATGTCGGCGATGGTGAGGCCGAGCGCGCTGGCTTTCTCGCGATCGATGTCGATGTGGTATTGCGGTTCGTCGTCCGGGCCGTTCGGGCGCACACCGGCCAGGCGCGGGTCGGCGGCGGCCATGCCGAGCAACTGGTTGCGCGCCGCCATCAGTTTGGCATGGCCGACACTGGCTTCGTCGAGCAGTTCGAAATCGAAACCGGTGGCGTTGCCCAGTTCCAGCACGGCGGGCGGTGCGAAGGCGACGACAATGGCGTCCTTTACGGTAGCGAAATAGGCATTGGCGCGGCCGGCGACGGCCTGCACGCGGTTGCGGGCGCCGGGGCGGTCTGCCCAATCCTTCAAGCTGACAAAGGCGGTTCCGGCGTTCTGGCCGCGTCCGCCGAAGCTGAAGCCGTTTACGGCGAACACACCCGCCACCGCCGGATCGTGCCGCAGGTAGGCTGTCACTTTATCCAGCACGGCCTGTGTGCGGCCGCTGGTGGCGCCCGGCGGGGACGTGACCTGGACGAACATGACGCCCTGGTCTTCGTCGGGCAGGAAACCGCCGGGGATTGCCAGATAGATGACCACCATCAGGACCACGATGCCGCCGAACACCAGCATGGACGCGATCGGGCGCTTGATCATGCCCAG
>Ga0116229_10004395_pt1 | contig 23101 bp, 23 predicted proteins | sample S1TSphgellanicum_3_FD_87313 | JGI IMG/M metagenome (GOLD analysis project Ga0116229, IMG submission 87313) | Host-associated microbial communities from peat moss isolated from Minnesota, USA - S1T2_Fc - Sphagnum magellanicum MG | ecosystem: Host-associated > Plants > Peat moss > Unclassified...
AAATGCAGGAAGTGCCAAAATGTTGTTCCTTCCTAAGTGTAAAGAACATTTTCAAATTTAGGAACTTTACAAAAGTGTAAGGTACCTTACAATTTGTAAGATCCCTTTTTTTTTTGTGGAGATTGTTAACTTCTGCAAGGTTACCTTCAATACACAGGCCAAATTTGAAGTGTCCCTTGTGTTCACAAAGAGCCCTCTAATGAGGTGGGCCTTACACTTGTACAGGCCCATCTCATTTATTATGAAGGGTAAATGCCTTGCTCTTAGGGCTTTATCCAACATGCAAAGTATTAGCTTAATTTTTTAACACTATGGGGAGTGGGTCTTAGAAAACAGAATTTCCCTCCCAAGGTACGAATGCTTTACACCAGGTAACTCCCCTGCTCTTTGGGAGTTACACTAGCACTGGCAAAACGTTTTTGAGATTATTGTGGGTATGTTAGCAAGCAGAATCTGTCCTTTACAAAAGGCTGAGGCCTTTCAAAAACAAGGGGTGTGTCACCTTGTGGCCTTGCCATTTACATTAAAAAGTATCTAATGGCAAAAGAAGACTTATGGAAATTCAAACATTTCACCATGCAAAAATATAATCTTCCAAACAAATCCTGTACAAGAAACCAAAATCCTTCAAGATATCATAACTCTATAACTAAGCTCAAGTTTCAACACAAGCCAAAGTATCATCTTTCAAAAATCCTCATATAAATATAGACCTACTACGTAGGGGCCAAAATCCCTTAAACTAATCTATCTATCAAGGAAGGTAGTTTGTTTTGTTTTGCAGTTATGAGATCCACTGAGATGGGATGCTTCAGATTGTGTTCTTGGTGTCTTTGGAAAGCTCTTGATGATGAGGAGGGGTGCATGGGCTCGGTTCCATGACTTTTGGACTTGCAGTGCAAAAGTTCTTGAATATCAAATGATTTCTTCACTGAAAATTAAATTAAAATCATAGCTGAAAATTTCGGAGGAATTGGAATGTGCCTTTGGTGTTGTTGGAAAGATCTTGATGAGCAGGATTTAATGGAATTTATTTGGTAAGATTTGGATTCAGACTGTGGGAGATATTTACTTTTAAGTGATTTCTACAGCTGAATATTCAAATAAATTCCGAAAAAACCAGGTTTTGGAAGGAAAAATCTGTTGAGGACGTGTGGTAACACTTGGGCCAACTGCACAGGCCACACTAGTATACTCTATAACGAATCTAAACACAATATCCTTGCCTACCAAGGCAAAGCCAAAAATGAAGGGCCCTGTTGCCTCTTTTATTTCCTTTTCTCCTCTGATACCCAATGGATAACAAGTTCTCATATTGCAGGAATGAAAGGCATCCCCAAAGGCTTTTCTACACATATCCCAGGTGTAATGAAGACAAGTCCTTTAACCACATATACATGGTGATCTTATGAAACATTGCACCCAGAGCACATGCTGCTTCTGGATGGACAAGATATTATAAGCAAGCAAGCAAGCAAGCAAACATAACAGTATAGCTACAGGAATCCCACAAAATGAAAAACCAGGCAAAATCATGGTCAGTGACAAGATGCAAAACACCACTTGGCATTGCAAAACTGCATCTAATTCTAAACCCTCATCCCCATATAAACTAGAAGTTCCATTCTAGATGACCTTGCAACAAGTAAAGGTATGAATGACATTCAGGGTTTAGAGTTTAGAGTTTAGAGTTTAGGGTTGTGCACATAAGTAATTTCCTCACCAAACCAAAATCTACCTCCAGTTATGTAACAACTTTGGTTCCAGCAAACTACAAGAAGTCTTGGAGAAGAAAGTCTAAAGTTCACATTCATGAAGAGTCTCAAGTCCCAGTAAACCCTAAACCCTAATAGTTGTAGTCTTTGACATGAAGACTCTCCTTCCCGGTGGCAGTTGCTTCCTGATTTCCAGTGCCATAATACTTCCCCAAAGTGGCCTCGGAGTTTGCTTTTGCTCGGACATGAAGAGCTTTTTGTGCAGCATCCACATTCTCCTTCTTTCCTGACCATGTCTTGAGAACAGTTGCCTGCAATGCACGGCCGAAGGAGAATGACAATGTCCATGGTTTAACAGTATCCAAGGCATTGATCGCATTCAGGTTTTGCGTGGCTTCCTCTTCACTCTGACCTCCTGACAGAAAGACAATCCCAGGAACTGCAGGTGGAACAGTCCTCTGCAGAGTCCTGACAGTGTACTTTGCAATTTCTTCAGGCGAAGCCTTGCAAGAGGCCTCAGAGCCCGGAGTGACCATGTTAGGTTTCAGAAGACTTCCCTCCAGTAGTACATGCTGATCATTGAGTGCCTTGTAGCATGCAGCCAACACTCGCTCCGTAACTGCTGCACATTTCTCAATGCTGTGATCGCCATCGATTAGCACCTCAGGTTCGACAATTGGCACCAACCTGCAGGCACAGAAAAAGAAATGCATTGGAAGTTTGTCTCAACACCCAGAGAGAGAAAGGAGCTGTGTAACAACAAAAGCAACAGGAAAGTAGCAACAAAGAAAGAAAGTGACGATCTGATCAGTACCCATTCTCCTGGCAGATGATGGCATAGCGAGCAAGGCCTTGTGCATTGAGCTGAGTAGCAAGCTCTGAAGGCTCAGTAATGCCAATCTTCAGCACAGCTCTCCATTTAGCAAACCGAGCACCAGCATCATAATATTTCTGGCACCGTTGCCCAAGGTTGTCATGACCTTGAGTCGTCGTCTCTCCGTTTGTTCCATAGATCTCCACAGTGCCTTTGTCCACTTTGATGCCAGGCAGCACTCCTTTCTCCTTCAACACCTCCACAAATGGCTTACCATCCTGAGTCTTCTGGTACAGGGTTTCTTCAAACAGAATGACACCACTGAGGTACTGGGCGACCTCGGGTGCCGTGAATAGAAGCTCCCGAAGTGCTTGCCTGTTGTACTCCAAATTCTCAACGTTAATGCTGGCAAGTCGCTTCCCAATTGTCCCGGTGCTCTCATCCGCTGCTAGTATCCCCTTCCCAGGAGTCGCAAGGTACTTAGCGGTGGCCATGAGCTCCTCAGCGTACTTCCCATTGTAGGCCGACATCTTGACCTAGTTGTCAAAGTTCCTTCTACCAAACCCAAGAATCTTGACGAACCCTTTTGCTTCTTTTGCTGCACAGTCTTCACAAACCACGATTAGTAAACACTAAGGGGCCACAATCACTGAAACCCCCTGCCTTTCAGCAAAACAGAGCGTTAGACGGACATCGACTTAAATGGTTGGAGCTCAAAGCAGCCGTGCAATTGCTCTTGCGCTCAAAGCTCTGGAGTTGCATGCAACGTAAGATTACGCCCAACAATCAAGCCATCTTGATTCTTTTACTGGGGCTCTGCAATGAGCAAACCTTTTAGAATACACTGAATGGGAAACTCAGGGGTTTTCGAGTACGTATCGTATTGCTCTTGACAAAGAAAAGAATGCATGCAGAAAGTATGCGTTGATCCGGAGGAGGATCTCACAAACGAGGGACGAAGCGATCCGAGGCTTCCAAAAGTGCGGGCGTCTTCTTTCCTTTGCATGCAACTCGAGCTTCTTCCCCCCGCCATGCACGCATGCACGACGTCCCCGCCTCATTAAACCCTAAACTTCACTAAACCCTAATCTACCCAAAAAAAGAACACCCCCAAAATTGAATTGGATTTGTTCATGTGAATTTTGAGAATTTTGAGGATTTGGAGTGTGTCAGGGCTCCCTAAAGAACCATGATTTTTGTCATAGTATTAGGGTTAAGGAATTTATTTTTTTAGTTATCTTGAGTGAAGTAAAAAATCAATGTGCAATTGCTATTTACAGACAAGGTTCTAACACAGGACTTGTGCACTTTGTTTTTTTTTCCAAGTGTATTTTGAGAATGGTTTTAGAGTGTAATTTGGTGTCAGGCCTTCTTCTGCTTCATGGAACATCATGCTTCAGCCTATAGGAGGGCCTTCCATAATTTGGACTTGGGACCTCTTTTTCTTTCCACATTTATTGTTTTAAGTTCTTTCCAATTCCAAATTTGTCAACATGAAAAAATAATTCCATGATTCTTTATGTAGGGGAGGGTCTTATCTTTAGACTAGTGTTGGATGGTTCTCAGGGTTTTTGGAATTCTTTGGGTCTAGGTTTTGGAAGATTTTTTGAGATCCAACTCGTTTTTTTGGGGGCAATAGACCTGCAATTTTTTTCCCCCAGGTTTCAAAGTGCTAATTCTCAGACAGTTCATGCTAGTAAGTTCTCAAAGGCGGTTTCTACACAACGTGTATCAAGAGTTTTATTAGTTCAAAATTTGAATTATTTATTTTGAGAATTATAAAAATATGAAAAAATGTAATCTTTTTGAAAATCAAATAAAAATTTGCAACATTTTATATGTTCACAAATTCGTCTAGTTCAAAGAACTTTCAAACTCCTCAAACTCATCAAAATTTAAATCCTTTATAATCACCTTCATCAAATTGGAAGGTGGTTTACAACAAATCTCTAGGATCATTTGGCCAATTTTTGCACACAAAAATCAATCTCTCTAAATTATTTAATTATAAATGACATCTTTTCAAGTTTGTAAGTATGCTTACTAAAAAAAAAAATCCTTTCAATCTCAATACCCAACAATCCTTAGGATTTGGCAAGCCAAAAAACTAAGAATAAGAAACATGGCTTCATATTTTCCTTACCATTGAAAATGACACTAATTTCTTTGGGATCCATTTGGTAACTTTTGAAAATCAATAGTTTAGTGATGACAAGTTTTGTTGTTGGTTTGCTTCAAGTTGTGCAAGGAGTTTGTTAAAAAAATATCCATATAAGAATTTGCATTTGTTGTTTGATTTGCACATCTAATTTCAAATTTTGCCACTAGGTGTAAATAATGAGAACATTTCAAAAGCATAAGATATAATGATCCTCTATCATATTCAATGCTCATCCCTTCTTCATGGCCAATGAAAGAAAATAGAAAATAAAAGCCCTCAAATCTTGGGTCTAACATCAATTTAACATTTTGTGAGACTTTTTTTTTTTTTTCATATCTTCTTTAAAGAGAAAAGAAAATTCCAAAGCACCAAAAACTTCCTTCTTGATATTGATAATAAACAAAGACAAGTCAAAAACAATTCCATTATAACAATCATTAATGGAATTAACTTGGGTAGGTGGGTTTGTAACTTCTTCCTTACATTTCAAGCACATGGTAATGATAGATTACAATGTATTAAATAATAACCAATGACTAAGAGACTAATTCAAAACATAAGCACTCATAAGAGGAGAAAAATAATCCACATTTCTGCAAATATAATTGGATAGGCTTTATGAAAAATAAATATAAATCTTTTGCAAACCTTTCATCAATTATAACATATAAACATGCCTTAGAAAAAACATGGCCAAAACAAGCAACTTGGAAACCTTAAAACCTAAAATTTTATATTTCACAATTGATTTGAAGGTAGTTGTCAAACCCTAAACCTTCATTTTTCACATATATAATTATGATTTTTTAATCCATATTGATCAAGCAAGTTTGTTAGATTGTTGGCCAAGGTTTCATCGGTAGTTTTTGTTATTTCAAACAACCCGATATTCATTTATTTAACCTACCAATCAAATCCCAAAAAGTTAATAAATAAAAATACCATGTGCCTTTTTGGACATCCATAAGTCAAAACTTATTATTACAAATATACAATTTACCAATTTTGGTAAAACATATATATTTGTTTCATTTTCCCACCAAATGAAATTATAATATAGGTAATATCTCACGAGAAAACTATTTTATGGAAGGGAAGACAACTTGAGTACACAAATGTAAAATTAAATGTTTGAACCAAACACTTTCCTTAAATTGCAATGGTAATTAATTTTTCACAATTAAAAGGCCAAGGTTTTTTAAAAAGTGTTTTTGCTGTTCATGATCTTGGGCAAAAGTACATTAGGGTGTCAAAATTTTGACGGATTAAAGTCCATTTTCAAAGTCCTTTTCTAGTGTGGTTGAAACTAAATTAAAAATATGAATATTTAGATGATATTGAAAGTAACATTTTTTTTCCATTTTGAATTTCAAATCATGATGTTATAAGACATATAAAAAATATAACAATTTTTTTTAAAATTTAAAAAAAAAGCTTAAAAGGGCTTTTTAAATATTTTGCAGTTTTTGAGATTTTAAAAAGTCCGTAACATAATAAATTAAAATCACATTCTATTCATTCAATGAATTTTTAGATTCTTAAACATGATTCATCCAATATTCCAAAGTTTCAAACAGATAAGATTAACACATTATAAAATAAAAGTCCATATCCATGAATTTTGCAGGTGTGATGAAAAATGTGGGCAATATTCAAAAGTTTATTACTTATTAGCTATCCATGATTTTGATGCGATTTTTTCGTTTTTGGAAGGTTAATTATGATAGCTTTAGATAAGTGAATCCTTTTTTTTTTGTTTCAATGAATTCATTTTATTTATTTTCTTATATTTAGAGAATACAGGAAAAATTACCATTGTGATGTCCATATAAGGTCACTGTAGTGTGCAAGCACCTTCCTTTTTAATAGGATTTTTGAAAGCAAAAAACTTAGATATTGCATTATTTGACACATTAGGCCCTTTCTTTGTTGGTTTTTTTTCAAATTTTTTTATTATTATAATGTTTACCTCTTATTCAAATTTTTGACAATTATAACATGATCCCCATCTACATGTTTTTTCAAAAAATTTATTCCATATGATTCACAATGAATAATATGTCATTTTCTTTCTTTTGTGCTTAGATTAGGAACACATATAAACTTATTGTAACAAAAGAAACATTTCATGACTTGAGGTTTCCAATATCAATTTTTTTGTCATCATTTACACCAAAAAAACTTAACAAATTGCAATTCTATTACATGATGCACCCCCAAACTCCTTCAAAGACTCAAATTCGAATCCAAGGTGAAAACAATGGAAGAAGGAATTAGGGTACGCTCCTTAACTTATAACATTTTTAAGGTAAGAAAGGCGTGTTGGAATTCTGGGATGGGGATTAGGATGAATGATAAACGAGTCAATTATTCATATTAATATACACAAACCAAACAATAAGTTGGTTAGTGCATAATTGGAGCACTTTTGGTGCATGGATGAGCCATGGGCATACATGGATTCACAAAACTCACCATAGTTTAGACTTGGGGGAAGCCACCACCTTCCACTTTATATCTTCCTTTGTGACATGTCACGAGGGCTACATCCAAATGACGTTTTTCCTAGGACTCCCAATTGGGAGTCCGGTAATTCTTGAAATTGGGACTTTTGCCACTTTGGACGTCCATAATTTTTTGTGTAAACTTATAATTGAAGTGAGGTTTGAAGAAAAGTTGTATCCTTTGTCAAAATCTTTCCAATGATATGTGACATGCCTCTTGCAAGCACGTAATTCATGACAATTCCCGACTTTTAGTGGTTGGGAATCAAATTGACACTTTGACTCGCGACCCTTTTTTTAGCCATAATATGTGTTAAGTATTCAAATGAATCATGCAAGCCCATTTTAGATATCTAAGTCTGAAAAACTTTCCAATGGTATAAGGAAGTCCTTAATTCAATGATTTAACCCCTCAAGTTGTTCTCTAAAAATTTGGGAGTCCATTGAGACTTCAACTCCCAAAGTGGGAGTTGGAATTTCATTCTCTCACACTCTCCCGCACTCCCAAGAGTGTGAATGTGATTCCTAGGTTGCACTCTTGACTTGCACCTTTCCATGCCCTTGCTTTGGTTGGGAACCCAAGGCTAAGGTTGTAACATATAACCTTTCCATATTTTTCTTTGAACATTTGGTTTCATTTCATTCATTTGTTTATGTTATTTCTTTTGTTATACTTTGATCTATTTCAATACTTCCTTTCAAAATTTTGTTTTGTATATTCCAATTTGATTTTCACCATCAATTAAGATTACATTTTCATGTTGATTGATTCCATTTTTCTATTCTTATAATTGTCTTGACAATTTTTGTTTGATTATTTTTTGCATAGATTAGGCAATTATAAACATTTACAAGATTTGGAAGTAAATGATGTGAAAAAAATGTTTTATTGTGTGAAAATTTTTGTGCAAGTGAAATTTTGGCCTTGCACATGATACAACACACATAACATATCAAATAGTTAACATGGATAATTTTTTTTCTAAAACATGTCTAATTACAATAAAAAATAGAACTAAATTTTTTTGAAAACATACATTTAAAAAAAACATAGAACAATAGAGAATGAAAAAAATAAATTCTTAAAAAAGAAAAAAATAGTGCTTGAAAGAAAGAAACTAAAAATAATTATAAAAAATACAAAAAATAAAAATAAAAACCTTTCAAAGTCGAAAAAGAAGGTAAAAATTGTCTTCTTCCACACATTCACACAAAAATGCAAGGGCAAAATACCAATCTAAAAATGACCAAAAAACACCAATAATGCACATTAATTGGAGGTGTTGATAAGCAACCCACATTAAAAAAAATCCCCAAAAACACAACCAATGCATTTGCAATTACGTGTAATTAATTATCATTTGGAAATAGTTCATTTGCAATTGCCTTTACAAATATTTTGCACCCTTAACCATTTTTGCGACTATGCTACAATTACATTTGCAACTACATGCAACTAATTATCATTTGCAAGTAGTTCATTTGCAATTTCTTTTACAAATATTTTGCACCTTTGACCATTCTTGCAACTATGTTACAATTACATTTGCAACTACATCCAACTAATTGTCATTTGCAATTAGTTCATTTGCAATTGCCTTTATAAATATTTTGCACCCTTGACCATTCTTGTAATTATACTATAATTAAATTTGCAACTAATGAATTTTTCAACATAATTTCCAAAATTGTTTTCATTAATGATCACGCCTATAAATCACATTAACTACAAATGGAATCAAGCTTAGTCACACCACTAGGGTGTCAACATAAACCTTAATCGTATACATAGGTGTATTAACAAACTTTTGAAAGGTATTTATGTATTTATGTATTTATGTAAAATTTTATTAAAAGTATAATGGGAATATGTTTCCATTGGTGTATTTATAAAGTTGTATTTAGTTTGTATTTAGGCAAATTAACTACCTAGTTACCTAATGTAAGTTATTAATTAATTAATTAATTGATAACTAATAGTTAATATTTAATATTTGATAAATATTTTTAGTTTAAAATATGAATTATTAATCAATAATTTATAACTAATTCGTTGGTTAGTTAATAATTAATAATTAATTAATATTTTATTTAATATTTTATTATTAAAAAACATTAATGAAATTTTATCACTAATAAATTGGTAAATAAAAAAATAATATTTGTCAAAATTTTAGGTTTTATTTTATATTCAATTAATGAAATATTATTTTATAAATAATATAGTTAATTAGTTATTTATTTATTTACTTATATAATTTACAAAATTAAAAAAGAAAGACAAAAGATATGAAATAAAGTTTTTAGTTGTAACATAGTTTGTAATTAAGTTGCAATTTCAAATTTTATCCCATATGTTTTGTCTTGCATTTTTGTCTTCAGAATTATATAATGAAAAAGCTTTGTCCTACACTTTAACATAAAAAAACACATGTCAATTGATATGAGCTAATAAAAAATCTAATGTAACTAAACATTATTTAGTAACAAATGTCCTATGTAACTAGAATATATTACAAATGGTAGTTTTTTTTTTCCAATTTTCTTTTAGTGAGGAGCACATAACAAGGAGGCGATGAAGAACTCTAGGGGTTAGAAAGGTGTTTAGACTTGACATGTGAATGAACAAAAAAACACGTAGTAAGGAGGCACCCATGAACACTAAAAGTGCATAACAAAGAGGTGTTAATGAACAACAAAAACACATAGTAATGAGGCATTGACGAACAATAAGAGCACATAACAACAAGGTGCCAATAAACAACAACATCGCATAACAAGAAGGTGCCAATGCACACTAATAGAGCTCAACAAAGAGGTATTGGTAAACAACAAAAACACAAAGAACAATAAGGAGGCATTGATGAACTTTGAGAATGCACAACAATAAAGTGTCAATGAGCAACAATAATACACAACAAGGAGGTGATAAAAAGCACCAAGTGTTAGAAAGGTACTTGGATTGAAGGTGTTGATGAGCAAGAAGGTGTGCAACAAGGAGGCACCCACAATCACCAAAAGCACACAACAAGGAGGTGCCAATGGGCAACAAAAACACATAGCAATGAGGTGCCAACAAGTAGCAAGAGTGCTAACAATGAAATGCTGATGAGCAACAATTGCACACAACGAAAAAATGACTATGAACATCAACAAAACATAATAGGGAGGTGTTGATAAACAACAAGAATGCAAAACACAACAAGGAGGCACCAATGAACATAAAAAACGCATAACAAGGAGGTGTTGACGAACAATAAGAACACACAACAAGAACATGCAGTACAACAAGGATACATTGATGAGCACTGAGAACACACAAGGAAACATCGATGAGCAACAAGAACATGTAGCACAACAAGGATACATTGATGAACATTAAGAGCGCACAATAAAAAGGCACCAATGAGCTACAAAAGCGCACATAAATGAGGTGTTGACAAAACAAGAACGCACAACAACGAAAAATTGACAAACAACAAGAGCATGCAATAAGAAGGCATTGATGAAAACAAAGCAATAAAAAACATAGAAAACTTATAGGAACAAGAACACAAGAAGATTAATTAAGGCAAAAAAAACCATTTGATTACATTCCAAAACATCAAACATTTTCATTATTTATAAGGAGAGAAAAAAAAAGGGGTAAGAGGTGAAGGGTGATGTTGCAAAATCAATGGCTTTGTGGTGCTTCTTGCAAACTTTTGTAAACCTATTTTTTAGAAAACCATACCTACCATTACCTATAGTACATTTATTGACTACTAACACATTGATCTTGTTAGTTTTAATACCTTGATATGATATCAAATTATTTTATAAAAAATATAAAAGGGTTTCAAATGAGTTGAAAATTTAATATCTTGACAAGGTATCAAACCTTTTTTTTCTTAAATGGAAGGGTTTGAAATGGGCAATTATCAACCCAATATGAATTTTTGGACGAATTTCAAAAAAAGGCATCACCTTTGGTGATACCTTTGGGTATTCAAGGTGTAAATCGGCCTAATACCCTAGTTAGTTTTCACCTCCTTTTTGATAATTGCTCAACATTACTTAAACCCATTTGTGATTTTTAGCAGCTTGCATTTGGCTTGCCAGCCGTGTGGTGGGCGCTTCAAATTGTGAAAATTGTCTAAAAATATATACCTTTTTTCTTAATGTCAAGGGCAAGCAAACATGGGGTGCACATGATTGCTTACTTTTTAACCCAAATTTGTGGCCTATCTTTTAAGTATGTAGTAAAATTCTTTTGGGGCCAACATTGGGTACTTTTGAACCCAAGTTTGTTGCCCATATTATTTATTTATGAAGGAAGGTAGTTCATTTGTTTTGTTTGTCATGCTGGGATCTTTCAAACCATGGTGCCTCTTGCCACACTCATTTAAATAAAGAGTAAGAATTGTAGAGGAATTTGAGTGCTTTCTTAGTATTGTTGGAAAACCCTTAGTCAATAGGATTTAATGAAGGTGATTTGGAATTTTTCAGACTAGCTAAGGTGTGGGAGATATTGAATTTTGAATATTTTATGTCGTTAGAAATTCAATTAAATTATTCAAAGTGGTTTGGAAAGGAACATTAGTTGGGTAACCAATTCACACTTGGGCTGATGGCACAAGCTAGAAAATAGCTTGGTGCCCAACAATTGGGCACTTTTTTTAACTTGTATTTGGGGGCCTTGTATATAAGAGATAATTCCTCGGGGCTTGATAATTGGATATTTTTGAACCCAAGTTTGACCTTTTATATCTAATTAGTAAGATTGTTAAATTTTGTTAAGGTTTAGAAATAGGGACCAGATACATATACTACCAAGGTGTGTTATACACAATTGCCTTGCCATTCATTTAATATCAACAATTCATATTGTATGATCAATTGTCTTGACTACTTTTTTCATTTTTTAACATCACATTAGTTACAAGGAGCCCAAAAGGGATCTCACATTAAATGATGACATGTTCTAGGAACCTATTTAAACATTTAATTTTTTTTTTACCAAACCAAAATCAATAAAGAAATGTCACAACATGATTTTCAATTTTTTGGAAATCTAATGACTTTTTTTTCTCAAAAAACAAAAATGATCAAATATTCCCTTTTAATATTTATTTTTCACATTTGTGCAGATTTCACACCAAAAAAACAAGAAATGTGTATTTGAATGTTTTTAATCACATTGTCAAATTTGAAAGAATTACATGAATTTTGTGTATGATGGGTGCCATAGCCATTTTTGGAGAAAGTAGTTTCATAATTGGTTTTGTGGGTTATGGATTGGTGATAAAGTTGCTTGGGGCTGGATGCACATTTGAGAGGGTGGAGGAGAAAACATAATGTCAAAAGATGAATGTGAATCTTTTTCCAACCAAATTAGGATGAATCATCTCACTTAGTTTCTAGGGGGTAAAATCCCTTGAAGCTACTATACTCTATAATGATTGTTAACACAAATATCCTTGCCTTACAATGCAGGACCAACAAACCATCTTCATGCTCTGAGCAATGCTCCTCTTTCTTTTTTTTCCCTTTCATTTTTGTTAAGTTGCCACTTCTCATTTTAAGAGCAATGCTCCTCTTTCTTTTTTCCCCTTTCATTATTTAAACACCCAACAACAGAGGTTATTACAAAAATAAAATAACCATACAAACACTCATAATAATATGCATTCCATTGTACCTTGGTAGCATCAACTCTAATTACATTATTTTCAGAAAAGTTGAATTTATTTTTTCTAAGAACAAAATGTTGGGAAGGAATTTTTTTGAATATTTGAGAATATTTCATTTGTCAAAATGAAAATTTAGAAATTAATTAATTAATTATTCAAACAGACATGTGTTGAAGTTGGCAAGGTACTAAAGTGTCTGGTAGGTGAGAAAAATGTTTTAAACAGAATGACGGAAACTTATTGCAAGGTTTTGGAACTTTTTCATCCTGTGCTCATTCTACATTATTTAAAATTATTCCTACCACCTCAATCATAGCACTCACTCCTCAAGTTTTCAACCAATGCATTCAAAATAAAGTCTGCATAGGTCACAAAATCCTGACCAAAATTTTCCTTTGTATTTATTGGCCTTGCCTACCAAGGCAAAGATATTGTGTTTAGATTCATTATAGAGTATAGTAGCTTAAGGGATTTTGGCCCCTAAGTAGTAGGTCTAATTTTATATGAGGATTTTTGAAAGACGATACTTTGGCTTGTGTTGAAACTTGAGATTAGTTATAGGGTTATGATATCTTGAATGATTCTGGTTTCTTTTAGAGGGTTTTTTTTTTAAAGATTATATTTTTGCATGGTGAAATATTTGAATTTTCATAATTCTTCTTTTGACTTAAGATACTGTTTAATGTAAATGGCAAGGCCACAGTGTGACACACCCCCTTGTTATAAATCATAGTCTTCCTCCAAGCCTCCACTGCACCTTACAGTCTAGAAGGCCCTTTCAGGGGGGCAGATTCAAATTATGTGTGTTAGAGAATGGGTATGCCCTGGATCATTGGGCAGGTGCACCTGGCACAATGCCCAGCAAAATGATCAAGCGTCTGCTCAATTTTTAATGTAAAAGATTTGTGTCAGTACCTTTTTTGGAAAAAGGATGATTATATCCAATTATGCCGGCAGGCTGTTACAGCAAGGGAGGGTTCTTCTAGGCTTCGAGTTTTATTGGGTTTACCTCCCCTTTCTTTAGGCGATATGTTTGAACCGACTATGGAGGTTTTGAAGGTTTTGGTACTTAGTGGTCCCCTTACCTCCTTGTGGCCAGCCTCTTTCGAGCTGCTTGCTTGCCTGGACTTAGGTGCTTGCCCCTTGTTTCTTTTTCTCTCTCTTTCTTGGGTGCTTTCTTTTCATAAAGTTTGGCAACCTTTCATCATTATGCTCCGAGACAAAGACAATAGATAATTATGTGAAATTATGCACGAGAGATAACGACATGTACGTAATGATAACCTCTGATGAGATTTTGAAGAACCTTCAAAAATAATATAATATATTCTTTAAATCCCTTATGTGTAGGTAAAGGACCAAGGCATTACTGGATTAGTGGTGTGCACAAGGCAATAGTGGAGTGTGAATAATGTCTTCTTTGGTTCTTGATTTTGAAAGGCATCTTTGGCTTTTAATTTTAATTTTACTGTATAAAACCTTTGGTGCGAGTTTGAGGATGATTTTTAAAAATTTATAAAACCTTCAATTCTAGAGACTTCCCAAGAATTTGAAACCCAAATTTGGTTAAGAACTGATTCAATTCTATTTACATTGCACCAAACAAGAGTTAATATCTTACATAAATATGTATGCACATTCATGACGTATTAGTGCAACATAAAATTAAAGAAGTATGCAATCAAGAAAATGGAATCTTGACAACCAATGAAACAAGACATCTAACACTAATTTTTTACCCATTTGGAGGGAGGGTGGCTTGTTTCTTTGAGAGAGTGGGATACACTTTTGTAAGGCAAATAACTTGAACCTGCCAACATTGGTGCAAACCTGATTTTGATATGTAACGCCCTCATGCAAGAGGCCCCGGGACAAGATCAAATAAGAAAGATGTAAAATCAATGGTTGAAATAAACCTTAATGACTTTGTGAACTTGCCTCAGAAATAGTGAGAATTTTACAAAGTGCAAGAACTATTCCTTGAAATGAAATATACCATAGGTGTAAATTACATTAGATAGACAAGCCTCCATTTTACACTAAATATTTCCTCCAGGTTTATGGTTTAGGGTTTACGTCAAAAAAAAAAAAAAAAATTCACTGTGAGGAAGGGCAGGTCACATTGGGGGTGACCTATATTGTTCTTGGGCTGCTGCCCTTATTGTCATAAAATAATTGATCACAAAATAATTTTTAAAAAATAAAAAAATAAAATTTATACATATATATAGAAACCTTTTGTGTTTTACACTGGAGAATACCTACCCCCATAGGTCTCCCCTAATTTTTGAGCCTACACTCTTGGGCCACCGGCCTTGAGGCTATGCCCTTCAAATTAGGGGAGGACCTCAGGGGGGCATAAAAGGTTTAAGTGTGTATGGATCACTGGTGCAATAGTTTAAGCTATGATCTTTAAGGACCATTGTGAAGTGAACTTGCTAAATCAAAACACATATGATTTGCATGGACAGATTAAACTCCTAATTCCAACATATGTGGATGTACAAGAATTCTCTAGTGAAAGGACCTCAGGCTCATCCCAACTAATGTGGCTGTTAGAGCATCTTCTCTAACTGGAGTACAATGAGACCTGGACAATTTGGATGAAGTTCAAACATTAAATATTGTGTAATTGAGCTTGGATTGGAAACAATGCTCTTAAAAAGGACAATATGATTGATTTTGATCCACCAATCATGATAATTAACCCATGCAATTACATTTAAAAAATCTTCATTATACATTGTCTAACATTTCATGTATATGGGTTGGGTGAGAAAATATCTTGTTCTCAATTTTGATTGCTAAACATCCATTACGCCTGTTCGTACCAGTGCAGGTGGATCTGCTCTTGGTACTTGTTCCATTATTGCTAAATTAGAAAATGGCAACCCTTCGCATCAGAGAACCAATACACTATATGAAGCTTGCAGTTCTCAGATGGTATGTTGATGTGAAACTGTCTTTGCGGTTCTTTACTATTCTTCCTCACACAATGGTCCACCACATGTGAAACTATGGCCATCAACATCAAATCTTGAGCTCCAAATGATCATAGTTTCAATTTGCTTCACCCCTTGATGAAGAGTAGATAAGTCTAGTAGAAACTCAAGGCATTGTGCAGTGTAAATATACCAACAAGCATTCCAGAAGTGCATGCTGCGTATTAGGTTCTAAGGGAAAGACGCCAAACACCATACACAATGTCTGCTGTGCACAAGATGGCTGGACATTCTACAAGGCTAGTAGGTATCAACACCTGATACACTTGGGAATTCTATGTCAATGATTAATGATAATTATGTCATGTGTCACTCTGCTGGCCATTTTACATTCACAGTGGGTAAGAACTTCAAGAAGCATACCGGCATGCTTGCAGTGCATTACAGGGCATGGGACCTTAACATTCTAGGTAGAAAAGTCACCATTGCCAGTTTTGCTGTTCCATCACGATGTGATGTGGGCATTCTTCAGTTGCATTGAATGACCCGCAGAGTGGCATTCTGGCATGATTGCAGAGGATTATAGGCCATGGGACCCTGACATCCAAGGTAAAAAGGTGACCATTGCAACGCATAGATGCCAATTTTGCTGTTCCATTTTAATGTAGGCATTCTTCAGTTGCATTGAATGACCCACAGAGTAATAATCAGACCTCAAATATTTCAGCAGCACTGCCATTTTCCAGAGATTTTTTTCAAAATTGCTGTTTGGATTCACCAAACAAGCATAACAAAACTCAGGATCCTCTCTTTTATTCATCCTCAGTTCAACAAAGGCATTGCTCGTCATTACTCTCACTCTTGAGGCACCCTGACTAGTGATTGGTGGTCTTTGAAGATCTCAACTATTTAAGCCTACTGAAAGTAGTAGGCACCCTGAGTTTGATGAGAATACCTTATCACAGTCTCCTGTGCCTATTGTCGCAGTTCAGCTCTCACAAAATCAGCATTGGCAGTGACAGCAATGTCCACTGTAGGACGCAACTGTGCACACACAGCAATGGCATCATGAACTGGGTCAGCAAAGAAGCTCTCAAGAACATCTCTGTTGATAGGTGCTCCTGAATCCACAGCCACAAAGGCCTGCACAGTTGCAAAAGATTGACTGTGATCGTTAGTGCTATAATTTGAGATGAGGCAGATTTGACGTGAGAAATTTTTGTCCTGTACTTAAGAATCACAGGGCTAAAAGAGTGGAATTGAACTTCAACTCTCCAAACAACCAACAAAATGAGATAATTGAGATGTCATAATTCTAGTATAACTGTGTTCAATGCTACCAATGATAAGAGAGTTGCATGATGTCCAGCCTGCTCCCAGCTCTGGACATAGTCAGAAAGGGAAGTTGTGTGCAGTCAAACCTGCTGTGTCAAAATGTAATCAAAGCGAGGGGCCCACTTGCGGGAGCCGAGGCGAGCAGTAGTTGAGCAGTTGTCCACCATGAAAGACACTCCACGAGCATGCATGAAAGGATTCAGAGAATCCACAGATTCAATCACACTCTCATTGATAATCTCTGAATATGAGTGTCCTTTCCTCCTCAAGATTTCAATCTGCCCATGTCCTGCTGGGTTAGACCAAATACTCATGACAACCAGGATCCAAAATTGAAGGAGGGACGTTTTAGACTACTCTAAAATGCATGTCCAACATGAGTGCTCAACATGATTGTTTGCCACAGGATGGTGATACATCACGAAGAAGATGATTCTATGGGGCAGCAACTAGGAAACAGACAGATATCCATTATGTGAGTCACCAGAACTGCATGTACCTGGGCCATCATAAGGGCAATATATACACCAGCAGTAAATGGATGTAGAGGGCCCAAATCTCCTGCAGGTCGTGACTCACGAACTTTCTCACCTACCTTCCACATACGGGTCTTGTCAATCTTGCCCATGGGGAAGGCTGGTAGTCCATCTTTCTCCTGTTAGCACCCACAACCCATCAGCACCTAGCAAAGACAGAAGGCTCTGAGAGTTGCCACAGCATGCGCAGGCTACATACCATCTTTTCACAAGACACTGATGCAAAGCAATCACTGTATAGAGGACCAGAAATAAGACATGCAAAAAGAGAGCTTGCAGTCCTCAGAAAGAATATAACTTACAGAGAAACGGCGCCCTGCCAACACCACACTACGGATCTCATTTCCTGAGGCAACATCCTCATAGCATTCATAGAGAATGTCCATATTTGGATAGTAAGCTGCACTATATGCTGCCTCAAACTCTTTCTTTCCTTCATCACTGAAAGCGTTGTAAACTGCCAACATGCCCTGCATATATCTTGACAAACACATATCACACCAAAGGCCCTACTTGCACATGCTCCTGTGCATGAAGGATACTGATATACTTGACAAAGGAAATTCCCAGAACTTGAAAGAGAGCATAGCAGAAAGTCACCTTGGTGGAGATAGTCTTTGAGATGACACCTGTCACACTCTCGACAGTGTTCTTGTAAGCTGCATCTTCAGCCATGCCATTCTGAGTATAGCGTCTGAACAGTGCTTCCACAACACCATGCACTGCTCCCAAAAGAATACCTGAAAACAGATCATAGCAAGAAGATAATGATTAGAAGGTAATTTTGAGCCCAAAAGGCTCACAAACATTGCCCCCCTGGTAAGTTTTGTGCAACATGTTGGACACTGCACAGTCCACAAATATGCAGTGTCCACAAATATGTTAAATGTCTTAACAAACACAAGTATCTTGTGCACAATCACATCTATTCTCTTAATAGCTGCAATGATCTCCACAGCAAACCCCATTGGGGTCACTTACCACGTTCTCCGAAAATATCACTCTTGTACTCATCCTCTAGGGAGGTGACGAAGGTAAATGGTGAGCCCAAGGCTACAGACCACCCTAGAGCTATATCAGTAGCCCTCCCATCCACATCCTGCCAAACCCAAGTACAGTCAAGAATGAGCCCAAACATGATGACATCACTAACCCTAACCTTTATCTCATTTACAACATGGTTCATGAACATGCTGTGCATCAGGTAAGAACTTGGACTCTTACCTGATGCACGGCAAAACTGGAATTGATGCCTGCACCATTGACCTCCTTGCCTTGGACATAAAGCCGCCTCACTGAAGGTCCCATGCCCTTTGGGCAGACTGCAATCACACTGATGTCTTTGCGGAATTCCTTTCCCTCTGACTGTAAGTGACCCAGCAGGAAACCATGTGACAACCCCAACACAGAGTTGGGTTTCATTGCAGAGAAAATTGCACTGTAATTGTCTGCCTGCACATGTACACATGCAATGAGAGAGCAGAAAATTGACAGAAAATATCTGCAACATGAATGTGTCCATAGATGAATCTCTTCATTTACTGTGCATATTTATGCGATTGCAGAGAAAACTCAGAAATAACATATTCATTATGTAAGTCCTGGCCAGAGCAAAACAAACATGACAAGAATGAGAGTGGTCATACCCTTGTAAGTGTCACTCAAAATGTAGCAGACCATTACCTTTAACTGCCAGCCATTAATTCCAACTGAATTCATCAATATATACCACATGGAATAGCAAAAACCAGTAACCCACCTGAGCAGCATCAGATATGAGTAGTAAGACCAGGTCACTCTCAGCTACAGTTTCCAGGACTTCTCCAAGCGTCCCAGTCTCCTCAGTAAAACCTACTGCCCTTGCCTCCTCCAATGACTTAGAGCCTCTTCTCAGCCCAATCTGTTCACTTGACAGAAGCGAGTTAGTTTTCATCTCTCTCTAGGCATTATCTCAAGGCACATTTCACAATGGCTGGAAAATCTGGAGGAAAAGACAAACAGAAAGTGAGATAGAATTCACCTTGACAGTAATATCAGAGTTGACATCTGCAAGGGAGTCACGGAGATTTTGTGCTTGTGCAGGTCCCTGTCAACCCATACAAACATATTCAGTTTTCAATTACACCATATCAAGGCTTACAAAACTTGCAAAGAAGGTGACAGTTCCTGAGATGCCCAATTCCATGCTTTCAATCTTGCTTGTATTGCTCCAAGATGGATTCTTAGAAACTGAAGGACACACAGTCGCTAAAGGTTCCGTGGCACATGTAATGAAAAAAGATATATGGGTCGTACTTGAGAGCCCCAGCCAATGACGCCAATCTTCTTAATGCCCCTGAATGCCTTTGGCAGAAGTGGGAAAAGATCCCTTCCACCACGCACAATGTACTGCAAACCCCCACCTCACACAATTTTATTCATCAATTCTGTATTCAACCACAATATGCTATGCCTGTTCAAAGCTATGACAGGCCTGTATCATTGTGTTAACTGCAAACCAGAATTTATATACACAGTTCCAAACTCCTGGAACATTAGCCCTCCTTTTTCTAAAAAATCAAACAGTCAAAACTACAGTTTCACTTTCTCAAAAGAATGACCTGAAGCTGTAAGCTACAGAAGTGTACATGGCCTACCTACAGCCAGAAGGCCCAGACCAACACCCACAACAGAAGAAAACCATCAAAAACTCTCTCACTTAGTCTGTTATTCATGTGTATTAACGTCAAATGAACATTTTACAAGACTGCGCACAACAGAACCATCAAATTTTTACAGCACCGATTGTCGGCGCTCAGGCAGCTGAAGATGACCAAGTCTATTTACATTTCACTGCTGAAGCTTCAGAAGAGCATAATACTTGAATACAAGCAAGCACGTCATAAAGAACCGAAGCAACTATTTCATATCATCGCGTGAACCTTCAACAAGAAAACGTCGTGATACCGCAACAAAAAAAAGCATGCACAAAAGAAAAGCAGCCAGCTAGGCGCGACCTACCTCATCACGGCCAGCAAGAGTGATCTTCTCCTTCTTGAACACATCGGTATTAAACTCGATATCAGCACCACGCGTCGAAGTGGCAGGAACCGCCACCATATGCGCACACAGGGCTCCTCCACCACCACCGCGTCTGCGAGAAACCGCGGAAAGAACTGTATCCTTCAAGCTCCTGGTTTTGTCCAAGAAAACCCCCTGGCTCTTCAGACCTTCAAAGGAACGCAGCCGCAGCTTCTGACATTCGGGTGCATCACTCCGCTGCACTCCCTGCTGCTGCCGGGATGCCGGTGACGCGCACGGCGCAAGCGCTGCTGAACGCGAGAGAGCCATTGCCGCCATGGATTTCTGCACTTGGCTGAACGAAGCGCACGCACAAGATCGCTGCAAATTTGCAAAGAGGGTTTAGAGCGGCTGCGTCTTTCTCGTTTTCCATCGGCGGCTTCAGCCTTCTACTCCGGACCTACCTGAATACGATTTCCCGAACCTATCTATACTAATTTCCTTACCCCTGTTATCTCATTCACGAACCTACCGAGAATCATTTCCCGACCTACCTCATCTCATTTGCAAACCTACAGAGAATAATTTCCTTACCCCTGTTATCTCATTCACGAACCTACCGAGAATCATTTCCCGACCTACAATATCTCATTTGGCGAACTTTCCGAGAATCATTTCCTGACCTGTTTCACTTCATTTGCGAACCTAGGGAGAATCATTCCCCGACCTACCTTCTCATTTGCGAACCTACCGAGAATAATTTTCCGACCTATCCGATTTCATTTGCGAACTTACCGAGGAAGTTACCGAGGTTCGTTTCCTGACCTATTTTCTCTCGTTTGCGAACTTACCCAGGCTCATGTTCTGACCTGTCTTATCTCATTTACTAACCTACCAGATTCCGTTTCCAACCACGTTTGACGAGGACGAGCCTACCACTGTCTGGTAGGTTCGGACTATTGGATAGATGTCAAGCCTTTTTAACTTCCACGTGTGATTAGGTTCTCACAGATTTTTTTTTTCACTATATTTCTATTACTTACTTTGTTTTAAACACCCCCTTTGTATTTCCTTTTGAACACATGCATAGGTATTTTTTCTTAAATTTTTTTTTGAATCTATAAAATTATTATTATTATTTATTAAATTTATCGATATTTTTAATAAATTACCTAGGGTTTTCAAACATTATGAAAAATTGCATCCTATTTCTATCAATAGACTAGATGGGACTAGGGTTTATGTAGGGTTTAGGTGAAAGGGCACGAAATATGGGTTCAAAGGATCTTACTTGACATGTGATTGGACCGTCAGATTAGATATTTTCCCAAGGGAGGAGCCCTCGTGCAGCCCACCGTTCTTTGGCTTTTACACCATATCCACATTAAATGCATTATAGCGAATTTTGTCATCATATGAATTGTGATGAAATTGGGAATGGACCCAAAAGGTTAAATCATAATGGATAAATGATTTTCTAAAGTCCAATATTGAGAATAAATGAGAACAACATTATTTTTTCCAACAAATTTTGTTCCTTTTTTGACAATGTTTTGGAGAAAATATGGAATTTTTTTTAAAATAATATAAATTGAATTAATTTTGCTAAAATTTTGGAAAATCAACAACTTAAAGAACACACATGTTGTATATTGCCCCCAATTTTGTGCACATCGCATTCTCAACAAAATAAAACATTGTGACATTCATAAGTTATTTAAGAAAATTTTAATATATTTGAGCACAAACTCATTGATTTCTATTTTTCTCAATTTTTGAAGTCTGTCCTCCCTACCAACTAGAATGACAAATGAATTCAAATTTTATTTTTGAATCCAAATAGTTTTTAATGCAAAAGTCTTTGAGATCTAGAAATGAAGATTAGAAATCAAATCTAAAACTAAAAGATGTAGAAGAGAAGAAAATAGATTTAAAAGTAAGTGTAGAAAAACATAAATTAGATCTCAAAGTTTCAATTAAATTTGACAACACAAGAACTTAATACATAGACAAGGTTTATAATAAAAAGTTTTAAAATTCTATATACTTATTGTTGGGTTCAACAATCTATATTGTCATCATGTTTTAAATCAAGGTATTCAAAGAAAGATAAATTTTAACATGTTTTCCTCCAATCCTCCATTGCAAATTGAGATTCACACCCAAGAACAAACATCAACTTAGTGTGAAAGGATTCTTAATATCTTCATACTTTCATTTCTTCTATTGACGCACTATGTGCACCTCTAATGTACCTTGATGTAACACATTTTAATTTCTTGGTCTATCATGTGCATGAAGAAAATTTGGGTGTGTACCTTTTGTAGGGTTGGAATGCACTCTTTTTCTTGTTGTAGGTGAAGGAAGATTGGGGTTGTCATGATGTTCAATGTTCCAAATACACTAACATGTTAAACAAGCC
>Ga0116229_10004396_pt1 | contig 23101 bp, 20 predicted proteins | sample S1TSphgellanicum_3_FD_87313 | JGI IMG/M metagenome (GOLD analysis project Ga0116229, IMG submission 87313) | Host-associated microbial communities from peat moss isolated from Minnesota, USA - S1T2_Fc - Sphagnum magellanicum MG | ecosystem: Host-associated > Plants > Peat moss > Unclassified...
AAGTATTGGGAACCCATTGGGAACTTGAAAGGAACATAGTGCGAACACATTGGGAAGTCAGGAAAAATGAAAAAAAAATCTCTCCCCCCCCCCAAAACATAAAAGGAAAAATAACAAGGCACCTTGAATGCATGTTTGGGCCTTCCCATTGGTTGCATGAAATTTCTCTTCCCAAAAAACTTCATCACCATTTTTGGCATGGGTTAACGCCCCTTGCAAAGAACACCCCACTTATTCAGTGTTGGGGCACATTTGATTTTTAAAAATAATTAATGGGTATAAGTGGACAAAATGGACTTTGATACATAACACTTTAGTCTTTTGCTTATTTGATCATTTTGCTTGAAAAATGGGTTTACAGACTAGTGTGTCAACTAAAATACCTTAGATGCCAAGAATATTTCAAAAATGACCCCTTAGTTGAAACATGCTTCACATTGTTTACCAACATAGTTGGAAGTTCAACTTGGAGACATTATCGATGCCAGAAATATTCGACTAATGACCATGCAGTTGAAAAATGCTTTCAACTATATACTAATATAGTGAACAAATCAACTTAATTGGAAATTGCCATAATTTTATTTAAAAATTAAAAAAATCCAATTGAAACATAATTGAAAATGTCATGTAGTTAAAAACTTTTGGTTATAAAAGGGGGGTTTTCTACTAATGCAAAAATCGATCTACAATGTCTTCCCATTTTTTTCCTATTCCTAACACTACATCAGTAGTGACTAAAGAAATTTGAGACTCACCAACTTGACTTGGTTTGTAAATTTCCTTTTCCATTTTGGTGTAAATCGTTTTGCCCTTCTTTATTTATTTTTGGTTATTTTGCTCCTATAACAACCACTTCCTCCTTTGTTTGCTCCTCGTTGGTATTCACCTATATTGTTGGAATATTTTTTTCCGCCCTCTTAATCGGTATGTCAATCTTGTCCAAAACACTTGTGGTAACCTCCAAAGACTCTATTTGTGGTTCCATTACTTCTTCTGCCACTTGGTTTGAACATTTAACTTGTAATAATCTACACATATTTGCAATTTTCCATTTTTTTTAGGAATAATAACAAAAGGAGATAACCATTGTGTATTCTCAATAGGCTAGATAAATCCAGCGTAATTTATCTAAATCTTCCCTTATTTTTAATGCATAATTTGGGTTCATTTTATATTGTCTCTGTTTAATTGGTTGGGCATTTTCCATAAGTTGAATTTTATGTTCTATTTAGGAATTCCTTTCAATTCCTTATAACTCCATGCAAAAACATCTTTATAATCAGTTAACAAGTTCTTCACTTGTAATTGAAATGCAGTGGGTAAAATTGCATTGACTAAAACATCTTGGGGTTCCACTTGAGTTCCCAAATTTAATTTTACAAGTTGTTCTTTTGTTATTATAGACCAACCAACAATTTTTTGATCTTTGATTATTATGTTTGTAGCTTCATCAAATATTAATGTTTCTCCTAGTTCATGTTTGTAAAAATGTAAAGGATGTCATTTTTCTCCTCCATTTGTATCATACCACAATCACTTTCAGGTAAGAAGTGTAGTTCTTTTAGTACCATTTCTCTTATAAGCCATAGCTCTAGTATTGCTTTGTATAATTACTTTTCCTCTTGTTTAGAAAACACTTCTTTCCAATCAAATTCATTATCCAAATTCTTGGGTCATTGTGATGACTTAATATTCACATGTTTAATCATATTAAACGTCACTGTTCTATTTTCTTAAATGATTATAAGGGTACTATGACCCTAGTTATGATGAGCCTTTGCTTGTTTTAATCATGGCCTTCCAAGAAACATAGAATATGCTTCAATTCCACTTTCCATCTTCAATACAATAATTAAAATTTTGTATACACAACCTGCCAGATTGATTTTCAAATTTCGAATTAACCCCATGGGTTGAACCTTTCGTTGATCAACCATGCGTATTACAAATGAAATTGGTTAAGCTTCTTCAACCCAAATTTCTTTCTTAAAATCTTTGAGATAATGTTTACACCATATCTTCCATTTAACAACACATCTTTAACTTCAAACTTGACAATTCGAACTTAAACTACTGGTATAGCCTCATCAAAATCTTCAACCTTTACTATGTTGACATTACACACATTTGTCACTTGATTTGTTTTCATCTTCATCAAAGACTTCTCCATCATCTTCATTAGTTGTGGACAAATTCTAATAAGTTGTCCCAATTTGACTTCTAATTTCAAAGTCATCATCATTTCAAGTAATACGTCATCACCTCTAACTGTTATCTTCAACTTTGTTTGTTTTTATGCCTTCTCCTATCATATCCACATACGTTCCAGGTATATGACTTTTCATCATATTGACTTCCTTAGTCAATTGGCCATCTCCATTCACATCGACTTCCATTCTTGACTTACACTCCTTGTCATGTCCATTGGCCATGTTGATATGCCAGAATTTGTTATGTCGACTTGTCTTGACAACTTATTTTTTGTATTGATTGACTTTCCAACTTTTGTTGGTTTGTCACTATTTATTATTTTATCTTCATTGTTATTCATAGTTGTTGGCAAACCGACTTCAAATGAAGTTGTTTCCATGGTAATTCTTCTTCCAATCCCTTTGACTAATACTTGTCTAACTCTAAGTCAACATATTTCGGTTTCTCTAGCGGTTGGTCTTCAAACTCTTGAAGCCTTTGTAGTTCCTTGACTACATCCTAATGAACCAATTTCTCTCTCTCCCATTTGGTTCATCATCCTCTTATAGGACTCACTTCCTTCTCTTGAGGTTCTTCTTCTTTTGGCATCCTAGCCTTCTGACCCTGGTGGTCACAAATACATCCAATACTAATTGATCCCAATCAACCATAGTTACATTAATTCTCACCTTTGGTGTGGAGTTCTTAGCTTCATCCTCTAGAATTTTCTTCCATATAGGATAGTCTTTTCTAACATGTCTTCCTTATGACAACAAAAACACCTTTGTCGTCTTACTGAAATCCATTGTTTTGGTTATATCTCCATTGGTTAAACTAATTATTCTAATAATATTGATTATTTTGATTGCCTTGCCAATTTTGATTATTTGGCCTTGAATTATATGATTGATTTCCATATCCTTTTTTGTTATTAGATATTTCATAATTCTGTTGTTTATTCTCTTGAATTACATGTGCTTTGGTTTGCACCACATGCATTGGTACAATCTCTCTAATTGGACATCTTCCACCTACCAACTTGTTGGGACACTGATCAATATTATGATTATCATTTTTACTAATTTGACAAAACTTCATCAAAAGCCTACATTCCTTTGTAAAATGTCATTTGTTATAATAATTCTAACAATATACACCTTTTCTATGTGTCAAACTAAAATTTTGCTCCTTTTCTTTTTGGTTTAACTTGTTTGTCATCAACTAACTCATTAGCTTCATCATTATTGAAATCTTGACAATATCTTGCCATATTTCTTCTCCTTACTGGCATTTTTTCTTCTATGGTTATTGTTGATTCTACCACTTTAGCCAAAGTTTTTCGTGGCATACCAATAATTGTCATCTTCACTTTAGTTCTAAATCCTTTTTTGAAAGTTTATTTGAGATAAATATCATTAGGTCGTTGTGGAATTACTTCACATAGTCTTAGAAATCTATCATAACAATCTTCTACTAATTCATATTTCTTCTAATTTGCATGATGCAAAGTGACAACTGCTTGCCTTTCACTTCGAACTTCACTAAATCTTGATATAAAGGCTTGTTGTACTTCATCCCAAGTTGCTACTAGTTGGGCTGTCCCAAACTTGACAAACCAATCAGCAACTTTTCCTTTCAACGAATTTGGAAAGTATTGCAACTTATAATCATGAGTATTATCTCCATTTGTAACACATAATTTGGTTAATTGTCGAAGGTGAGACATTGGATCATCATTATCATGGTATTTGGATAATTGAATATGTAACACATTTGCAACTAGCAAAGCCATAATATGCTAAACAAACATAGTTGGTGTATCAATTGATGTGGTCATTGTTTTTTCTTTAGTTGGAGAATAAATTGGTTTGGCTAAAAATACTTGCAAATAAACCCAATAAATTATGGTCAACTATATTTCTATTGTTACTGTTTTCACTGACTTCTGGGGTTCGTTTGTTGCTTTCTTCTCTTTTTGGAAGGACTGGCCATCCTTCTTTAGTAATCCATTGAAGAGTTCCAAATGTTGGACCATTCAATAATGGTGTTCTTAAATTTGAATTGTTTTCACTATGTGCTTGCTTTTGATCTTTTATATTCAATGAACTAGATTGAATAATCTATCAAGTTCCTTCACTTGAGGTTTGCAATACTTTTTTAGTTCTTACCACAGTAGCTTGTGCTATTATCACCACATCTTCATTCCGTAATGGTGCAAGTACTTGATAATTAATTGATGGGTTAAAATAACCACTCAATCCTTCCCATAATTTTGGTGTCTCAATTCTTGTTGTCTCAATCAGCTAAGATGAAATAGCCATTTTTAAAACTTCTTCATGGTTTGTTATCTCCAATCTCATAATCTATTATGTTCTTCTCATTTTCTTTCTTTATCCATCATAGATTCAATACAACATTTCCATATAGTTATTATAATTATGATATTCACTCACAATTTTTCATAAGGATTTGGTAACAAAAATTCATTTTTTTCCATTCTCTTGGGATGATATTCATCATTACCTCTCAATTTGATCATATATTCAAACCCTAGAACTCTAGGTGTCCAAAACATATCACAAGGTATCCATTTTTCTACTAATGTATTAATGTTAAGTTTAATATGTTCATGCCTATCCTGAAATATTATTCTGTAATGTGTTGCACCAATTTTTATTATTTTTTGCTAATGTTAACAAACAAACCAACATTGGCAACCATCTTCTATATTTTGTTAATTATGTAGTGTGAATGATGAATGTGCAAAGTTGTATACACCAAATTTTAGTACCTCCATGTAATTTTTTTAGGATTAATTCTTGTATGTTTTTTGGTATACTCTTAAATTTGTCAACAAAACAATTCCATTTATCAAGTTCTGGTGTGTTTATGGGTGTATGCAAATAGTCCACAAAAGACCATCCATAGTTACTATGTTGTTGCAATCTCTCTTTACCTTCTTCTATTGTTAAAATTTCCTTGAACCATTCATTCATTCTTTTAATTACAAACATATTCTACCAATTTTCATACCATCCTTGATAAAAATTGTTATAATAATTAAAGAAAATAACAGATTTCGCCATTTCTTATTCATAGTAAGTGAACAAATTTGAATATGTAACAACTGATTCAACCCCCAAAATAGTCATCTTTTGAATCTTTTCATTTCTCTTTTCCACTTTATATGCTCCCATTAATTCGGTATATCCACATGGTGAAACCTTAGAAAGTATATGAAGTAAACAAAAAATCCTAAATCAATTTCATCTAGTTCAACTCTTTCTTCCTTTCTTTCCATTAATTTCTTAGAAATTCATGATGATAAATGTGAGTCATGGATTATAATACCACAAATTGTTAAGCTTTAGTTCCATAGTTTTCTTTAGTATTAATGATTTGAATTTTGATAACCTTCCAAGTAATAATTATTAAGAGTTGAATTAACCTTTGGATATTTCAGCGTAGAAGACTCTTTTATTTAAATTGATGCAAGGCTTAGTTAATTTTAGGACCTAGTAAACCTTTTTAAGTGCATTATCTTTTTATGTTGTAAAGAAGGGAAAGGGGATGTAAAATTAGATGTGATTTATTGACATATTGGGAATACAAGCCCATAATTAACAACAACATTTCGCCATGACAATATTAAGTTAGTTTGTAGAATAATCTTCAAGCACGAATGATATACTTGAAAGAATTTTAGGATGCAGTCCTAATACATCTTTATTTAGTCTTCACTTCTATCAGACTTTTAAATATAATCAAAATCAAATTTAAATATTAACATTTCCATTTGAGTGGCCTTTGGTGAATTACAACTTAGTAAACAACTTTAAGGGGATAGATCACAATTGCAAAAACTCTAGAATGCGACAAATGGTGCGAGCTAGGTATTCAGCTCGATGCTCCATGGAAAGGGGGTTGATTGGGCCTCACAACCAACGATATTGGCCATCACCTGGAACTCAAGTTTGACAATGAAGACAAACATCGTCATCTTCACATTGACACTCTTCAAACCTTTTTGGTGCGGCTCCACAAGCAGGAACAAATTCTAAACAGATTGTTAAGGCATGTGGGTTAGGAGACAATCGACGATCCCATGTCAAACGATTGACTCAAGTGCGCACCACTCTTTTGGATGGTTATTCTTCGTGTGACCGTTGAAAGATACTCACATCAAGCAGTGCTTTTTCAAGCTTTTTTTTTTCTATTAGTGAAATTGGAGGATTTGAAGGCGTAGCGACATCATTCGCCATGACTAAATTTTCACCTGCATCAACAAAAACCAAAAGGGTAGTAGAAACAATGTGGTACTTACGTTCAAAATGGGTCGAAGTTTTTTTATTTAACAAATTAGGGTAGGTGTAAGGTGTGGGAGTGACGACGGAACTTCATGAAAACTCGAACATCCTAGATCTAATGGATTCATCAAACCCTAATTTCGACAATGGATCTAGATGTATGTGGGGGTTTTTGTGATTCCAATTTACTATGTATTACATAGTTAATTAATGCATGTAAGAAAAAATAAGTAGGGGATATCAAAAAAATAAAATGGTATGCAAGGATGTTACTTCAACCATTGAATTGATTAAGTCAAGTAAGGACTCAAGGATGTTTACTTGTTACTACCGATAAATTGTCTTAGTAATTAGTTACTTGGAATAATTAAGATGAAGAAGTAGGATGTGAGGGTTAACGGATGGAAAGGATAAGGATCAAGCTCAAAAACCTCATCAAGATATCCAAGATAAGAGGAAGGATGAGTCCTCCAATCCCATTAATCATGAGGATTGTCATCCTATTTGATTGGAGGATGGAATATTTTTTGTGTCTCATTAGGCCCAAGAATTTTCATCCTAAAATCAATTGGAGGGCAAATCATTCTCAATTATCGTTGGTTCTTGAAGGATGAGAAGGCCATTGATTGGAGGGGAGGATTTCGAAGCTTCCATTGGGCAAGGGAAACAAATTCAAGGAAAGGTCATGGAGGCTTATCAAAGGAAAGAGGAGTATCTTGTGTTGGGGGAAGGGGAAAGAAGGAGAATGAATGTGTGAGGAAAAGATTAGTTCTTATGTGTGGAAAGGTGTTGTTCATGAAAAAGATGTGTGCAAGAATTAAGCATGGAAGGATTTCCATGACAAAGCCTCTGAAATTTTATTTCAAATAATTGTTCCTCCCAAATCCACCGTTGGATTTGTGTCAAACTTAAAAAAGTTCTTGTTTAGGAGGTGTAGAAGGTTCTCTTCAAATTTCACCTGTATGATCCTTTTGTTAGATCTCTAGTTGATGATGAGCCCATCAAGTGAGGTAGATCTTGTTTGTTGAACTTGGGGGTGGATCACTAAGTCCTTGAATCATCTGTGTGATTTTATCGTTGGGTGAGGAGCTCAATTTCAATGCTTTTATTTCTCTTTTGGTAATTGTTGTAATTAGTATTTTACTTCAAATTGTTTCTCCATCCAAAGACCTATTGATTCCTTGTACCATATTTATTTGATTTACTTCATTCTTGAGTCTCTTCTCCTTTCCTCCTTTGATTGTGCAAGATCCATCATCTAGCATTTTTCATTCCAATTTCTCCATTCTTGGAACACAATTATTTTTTTCCAAAATTGAGCTTCAATGCACAAAATCCATAATCCATTGTGATACTTTTGATTCATGCCAAAACGATGATTTTTGTTTTTTACTTCCTTCATTGAACTTTGTTGACTACTCAATGGATTTTCAATGCTTCTAATTCTTCTGTTGTAATTTACATGTCGAATTTGTTTCCAAGAGTGATATACTTCTATAGTTTAGACTTTTATTCATGCATTCTAATTTTGAGTGGCAACATATTGAAGGTCATTCACATGTATGCAATGCCTTATTGTTCCTTGTACATGATTCTCAATTATTTTAAATCTTTTTTCATTATAATGGAAATGAAATGCAAAATTTGAGATATCACTTTTGCCAAATATTTCAAAATATAACGTTCATTTTTAACCAATAGTATCGTCTACTTGAATTAACCTATGCATTTTATACTACTATTTTCTCCCATTATATTCTTTTTAAACATACTAAACATATTTCTTTGTTACTTCAAAAATGCATATTAATTCAATATATATATACAAAATATATTTCTTCATGTACCATAGCTTTGAAAAACCATGTCTATAGAGATTTGTTGACTTCTCCTTCTAGGGTTTGTAGTTCTTGCCAAGTTCAAAGGCATCTATAGACTTTGCTTCGAATATATTGAACTAAATTGGGTTCCATTGGTGAGTTGTTGAGTTCATTGGAACCCACTATGGACTGTGGTGTAGGTGCAAGGTCATGTCTTCCAAGTCCGTAGCAACATATCCTTGGAATGGTGGGAGAGTATTTTTAATCTCCTCTTTTGAATTTGTCACTACATCTTTTATGTGTGGTGGTGAGCTCTCCTTTTCCTTTTGGGCTTTTAGTAATGTAGCTGGTTGATATTAGGGAATCCAACTCTTTGTTGTAAGCGAGTATTAGTGTTTTATATTCATCGTCTTCAATGTCAAAAACATTCCTCGGCCAATTTTGTAGCAAGAGTGATTCATTTATTTTCCTCTCAGCTTGAAGTTCGAGTAGGTAGTCACATTGCTTGTGAAACTATGTTCTATAGTTTTGATTAGTTAAGTGTGTTGGCCATGGATTATTTCTAGGAGGTTGTCATAAACTATTCAAAAACTTTGGGCAAAACATTTTTATCATTGTCCCATATATCTTATAATCCTGCAAGTGGTTATAAGATGCTTAATACCCAACCTTTGCTTGGAAATCTACATCTATACTTTTCAACTTTCTTCTATCTATTGAAGGGCAATCATCCAAATCCCTTGGTGTTCGACAAGAGTGCCTTAGATAAGGATATCATGACAATGTGGAAATGAACAATTATACTCAAAACTCATTTTCTTTGATTGCTACTTGGAAGTTCATCGAAAGATTCTAAACTCTACTCATGCACTATTACAAAATTATAAACATTTCCCAAAGTCCAAAATTTTATAGGGTTGTTATGAAATTATTGTATTCAATGGCCTATTAGAAATTGTCTACCTTTTTTTGGACCATTTGGATGGGACTGACTACATTAAAATGTTATAATTGGCAAAACAAATATGTTTCCTACTCATGTCATGTGTGTTGTTTGTAACATGTAATTGTGATTAGTTCATTGACACTCTAGCCTTGTGTGGTTTCATGTCATTTTTTGTTTGTGTTCCTATTCATGCCATATGTCCAATTCATGCCCTCTAACAACTATTATTCCTATACTTTTTCCTTTGTCTCATCAACCACATCATGTATATAATTTTGATTATTATATATTATTTTGATTTGAAGTTTTTATTAACTACTTGTTTCAATAGTCATTATAGATTTGTTCAAGATTGCTCAAGTTTAGCCATAATTTTATTTTAATTTTGCATAAATAAATATTTCCTTTTGTGATCTAATACTTTGAACAAATATTCATCTTCACATGTCTATTGAGCTACGATTCAATGTAAAGAATAGGATTTTGGTTTTTCATTCAATTTCTGATTTGTCATTTGTTTTTGTTGTCGCACACACCTTGTGGTTTTGTGGTTGGCTTTATCATTCAATGATTAACTAGTTGTTTTAAAACTTTGTTTTTCAATTCTTATAGAATCTAGGCTTGCCCACATGGAGTTGCATATAATCATCATCAAGGATTCATGAATTCTATGGATAGCAAATTCTCAAGTGTTAGCAAGTCTTCTATTAACAATTTGTTCAATAAGCTTGTGAAAAAATGCTCTAGAATCGGCTTTTTAAAATTCACACATTCTTTGAAGAAGTCCATTGTATGTGTAAACATTACCAAATTATAGTCCTCCATATCATCCTTGGAAATGTTTACATTTTGTCTCATTATAAAAAGACTCTTTTTGTCAATCTTCACATTTGCCCATCACCATGCCGCCCATTCCACTATTTGTCAATTACTCTGTTCCATTCTATTCCCCATGTTCTAATCTCAAGCAAATGCTTGAGAGGGTCTAGCATGGTATTATCTCTTGGATATTTGAACAATTTTTTTGTCATTTCGCAAATTTTTTCTAATATGCTTGAGATTATTCAATCATAGATTCCAAGGTGTTTGGTGTGATAGTTGGTGACAATTTTCTTTGTGCCATTTGAGTAAAAAGGTTTTACAATTGCAAGCATGCGGTTGAATAATGCAAATTGGGGTATTTTGCATCCAAATTAGTAGTAGAATGAAAAAGAATGCAATTTCATTGTGCAAGTTGCCAAGGGGTTGAGAGAGCGAATGAAAATAAAAATGAGTTTAAAGTGGTAAGGTGTCCTTGGGTACCTAATATTGTTTCAATTCCTAATGGTTGCATACTTCTTTGTGGTGGATAGGTACTATTTGAATTGGCACATACCCTTTGGGGGATCAACAAGTTTATGTGCCTTTGAATTTGATGTAATTTCAAATTTTATATGGTTTGGATGCTACAAAGTTGGAATATGAAATATTAGTTCAAGTATAACTTGAGCATTTCATGTGATGGATTGTTCACAATAAACTGACATAAATTTTTTATATCTTGTTTTTTTGTTTAGTTTTTTGCAAAACAAAACTTGTTGTGAATGTTCATGAAAAAGTTTGTCCATTATCATTTTAAATCCCCATTTTCATCGATAAATATCATTCATCTGTGACACATGAAAGAATATTTTTCCACATCACCAAATATTCTATCCTAGGTGTGACAAAATATTTTAAAAATATATTGTCCACATTGGAAGAATATTTTTAAAAAGATTTGATCAAATTCCTTGCTCATGTTCACATGCTCATGCTCATTGCTCACAAGCTCATGAAATAGCATCCCTCTTGGTGTCACAATGGTGTTTTTTGTTGGGTACCCCTTGTTGAAAGGCATATGGTGAGTAGTATATTTTTAAATCTATTAATTGGTAATTGAATGTAAACTAACAACTTTATTATGAAGATATTTGTGTAGTTGTTTATTGATAAAAAGTTCATATGCTAATAGTAATGGACTTTTGAAGTTCAAAATTATGGACTGGTCGATTGATTGGAATGATAGAAAATTGAAAGGTTCATTTTAAATTTTATTCAAAATTATTTATAATGACTTAGTATATGAGTTAGAATGAAATAATACATTTTTATGTGAAAAATTTCCTCAAAAATCATAGCCAAATTCTATTTATGAACTTTTGAATGCTTTAAATTAATTTGTATTTTCATAAGTCCATAGCATTGTTGCTTTTCATTCATTTTCAATTTTTTTTTGAAAGGTTCATATATTTCGAATCTCTACTTGGGCTCCTATTAATATGAACTTTATTGCTTTTAATACATGGACTTTATTACCATTTAACCAATGGTACTAAATAAAATTCTAAATTTAACACTAAAATGTGAACTTTTGTGGAATATGATTATTTTAAAAAGTGAGACACCATACTGTGTATTTACCCATCGACCCATAAAAATATTGTCAAAATCTTTTATAAATTTAAGATGTGATATGCTCAAACATGCACATCCCCAAAAAGTAATATAATGTGACATCCCAAAGTGAGTCATCGTAATGTGTTTTCACCATGTTGCAAAACTTACATTAAACCTTGCTTAGCTTGTTCTAGATCATCAAATACCATGGACATCACATATTCTACCTACCTTCCATAAAAAAAACACAACAATATATTTGATTAAAATATTAGTATATAATAATATAATCAAACCCCACCTTGAAGGCTACACAATGAAATTTAGGACCAATTACAAATGCAATATGATGATTGGGTCAAAATGCACTCAAAGGAGCCAAAAGTGTTACTTTACATTGATCTTGCATGTTTTTTTTCCCCAAAATAATTTTTTCATACGGATGATTTTTTAAATGGATTTTTTGCAACTTGTTATGAAAAATGATTAGAATTGCATTAATAACTCAATATTTTTTCTTAATAATTTTTTAAAAAATATGAATTTATAAAAATGTATAGATTCCTTGCAAATTTTATGTTTCATCTTGAAAAATGATGATAACTTGAAGTCATACCAAAAAATGTTAATTTTGAGAATTTGAATCTAATGTAATATAAATTACAACTTTATTCAATACATCATGTGCATTATAGTCCATTTATATGTGGTAAAACACTCTTGAAGTTTTGAAATTCTGAATTTTCAAGTGTACATACTTTGAATTTTCAAAATATTAAAACTCCACATTTTTAAAATTGTGAATGTTGTTTTAGTGTGTTTAATAGGTTACTATCATCCCATATTTTTTACCATCAATTTACATCTATTATATGAGTCTTTTGAAAGTCCTTTGTAAAAATGTCCTTTTTTAATGATAAAAATTTTCATTTTCAAAAGTCCTTAACTAAACCAAAACTTAAAATTGGATCAAATGGATTTTTAATTTGGTTTTCTTGACATTAATGTGTCTCAAAAAGGAATAATGTGCCATGATTACCATAGTTTCAAATGGAAAAAAAGAAATAAATCTCTAATTTTTTATGATTGAATTTGACATCTAACGGCCTTTATGGCTCCTTTGACTATGTTTTGACCTGATTTGAAACTTCAAATAACTATAAAAGGTTTCACCCTTTGCTTGCAAGGTATATGGAAATCATTACTTGTTAAACAGCACAAAGTCTGCACACCTCAAAACAAAAAATGAATTTAGAATGCATGTTTTAATTTTCATTACCCAACACAATTTAATGATTGAAATGATTCAGTCATCACATAAATGGCGACTGAAAATATTTGGTCACCCAAAAATGGCAACTAAATATTGGGCAAAAACATCCTTGGGTGGGTGGACCATTAAGAACATCACACCTTGATTTTCCTAAACCCATTGAACTTTGAAAAATCATAGGAAACATATAAATAATTTTTTTTTAATGAGTAAATTATTAGGTTCCATAGATTTTGAAATTCCTATAATATCAAGAATATTGTGTGTTTTTATATTCCTAATCATTAAATTTAGAAAACGTTTCAGGAATGTAATGCATGGCCACCTTTTTTGAACTTTTTGGTCAAGAACACAAATTTGAAACATGAATTGAGAATTTTCTTGAGAACTTTTTTCCTAAAGTAATTTGGAAGTCATTCTATTTTTAGATTTCTATTAGGTAATTAATTGAGTAAATATAATTTAGTTATGATATTTCAAAGTTAAAACTATTAATTCTTAAAGGGGCCATTTTAATTAGGGAAAAAAAAAAAAATTAAATTTCTATTCCAAAATAAACTTCAAGCCATATACTAATGCATGCAATTGATAAACATGAAAAAAAAAAATTATAGTTGTGAAAACGTTTAAAATGAAAGGCCCAAGAAAACGATTTGTGTGTTTTTGGTTCTTTAACCATTCCTTGAGGTGATTTCTAGTGGTCCACCCAAGGATGTTTTCTAGCTACTTTTAGTCACTATAAGTTCAACAAGTGAAATTTTTCAGTTGCCATAATAATGGTGATCAAAACTTTCAATTGTTTTTATTATGACCATTGAATCTATTTTTGCCTACCATGCACTCAAAGGCTAGCCCCAATGAAAATGAAAATTTTCTTGCAAAATATCTTGACAAATTATGAAACCAATGCATTAAAACGAACACCAATGTGATGCCAAACACAAAATGGGCTTGTCATGCCGATTCTAATAACCTTAGTGTGTTTTAATCCAACATTACAATTTTTTTTTTGATATAAATGCAAGAAAGTAAATTCAAAACACTTTAAAATATCATTATGAAACCATCATGCATTTCATTAAGTTTATAATAAGTTGTATACCAAGTTTCAAAAACTTTAGTGAAAAAAATAAAAATAAATAGCTTCTAAATTAGCTATGTAAAATGTGATAGAACATATAAATAGTTGACAAAATATGATCTTTACTATGCAAAAGTTTAAAATAATTAATACATTTAATGTGCCATCCACTTGAACTTACCAAAAATTTAATTAAAATCTTATTTTCATCTACTTGAATCAATTTTGAACACCTAGGTGAATTTAATTATATTTTCAGAAATCTATTTAAATACATGTTTAAAAAATAATATTATTATACTAAAGTTTAAAAGCATCTTCATATTGATCGTTAAATTAAAAATTCTTTTAAAAAAATTATCATTTACAATCAATTTTTGTAATTAAAAATATAATTTTCCAATTGCGATTTTCTTTTTTTTAATTTAAAAATTAATTATAAACCAAAAATTTCTTTTAATACTTTTATGTTAAATTTCACTTTACGTGGTTACTTTCACTCAAACAAAGAAAACCCACAAATTGGCTTTACTCATTCATGCTTACACCCACATTCAGATCCTTTGTTTCTATAAAAACGCACATCATAAAGTTTTAACTTACTCTGAAAATACATTACAAAGGAAATGAACTTTCATTATGAACACTGGCTTAAATGGTCCACCCTAATCTTCTTTTACCCTCTTAGGGTGTCAATTTTCACCCACTACAAAACTAGTGGAACAAATATCAAGGTGGGTACATCATTGTTAATGAAGTATGGACAATGATATTTTCTTTGGGGCAATTACTATCAAGCGATATTTTTCATGGAATGGGGGTGATATCAACATAGAAAACTTGGCGTTTTTTGCATTTGTCAAAAGGGAGCGAATAAACTGATTGCATGCATACAGAGAATCCAGTACTAGAGCGTCGAAACAAAAACCTTGAAATCCATCTTCAAAATAAGGAACCTGATTCTCATCAGGAATGATCCCAATGTCATTGTTCTCCCACTATCGTTGGATTAACGACTCTCTTGCTCCTTCTTCCCATTTGCTGCCTCGGGATTTGCCATTCTCAGTTCTGCTGCTTGTTTCAACCGACGCTGGCGGACCTGTGCTAGTCGCTTTGTTTCCCGACGTTTATGGAGATTCACATCACGTCCACACATATGAAGCTTAGGGATGGATGGGGCTGGTTCCATCTTGCACAGCAGCTACAGCTGTGGCTGCTATAACAGCTGTTGTAGGGGCCGTACCTGTCCCTCTGGCCAGTACAGCTTTGGCAGCACTTCGGCAGCGTCTACTTCAGTCAGTTCATCAGGCATTATTAGAGGTATGTCCGTCGAACAGAACATTTGTAGGTAAAGTTTGTATAATTTTCTTGTGTTACAAACGTCAGTGTTCAAACACTAAATCACTACTGTTAATGTCATCTACATCATTATCTACAAGCCTTGAGTCCAGCCAGTCAGCTTAATTCTACATGAAAATAGAAAATTCAATCCCTAAATCTCTCGATGAGAAATCCGTCTACTATATCGAATCCCTCGCTTCGACGGAATTTCGAATAGAGCGTGCCAAACACTTCTGCCCCAGCCCCAAATCAGAGAACATGGGGGAATATGCTGGAGAGGACAAAGTGTCTCTCACTTGCAGCAATTCACGAAAAACAGAAAAGTAATCACTAAGGTCCTGCGTATAAAGATACCGCTCATTTGCACCTGGAAACCGTGCCATAGACAACAAACACATAATAACCCCAATCACTTTCAGAAGGAAAGACTAGCGATCCATTACATATTGTGTTTTCAGTCCTCACGATTAAAATCGAGTATCAATATGAACAAAGAATTCCACGAAACCATACATCCAAAGTTCAAACATAAAGATTCAAGATATATCACACGTCCATCCGACGATGCATTTTATAGCAGATTCAGAAGAGCACGGCTGTAATACTAGCACGTTAGATCTTGAGTCCTGAAGCAGAAGCGGTAGTTTTTTTATTATCTTAGCCTGCATAGCCTCTTTCAAGTCCACTGCAAACTCAAAAAGGGAGATAGCAACATGTAATGAGACAAATCAGGCTCAATAATTCTCCAGCATTTCCGTGACATCCACAATCATGCTGCACATAAATGCGTCATTCTCAGGTGAGAATGTTACTGATCACAACGGTCACGCAAAGAAATCAATATACTTTATAAACAAAGCGCAGCATTTTATCCAGAACTTCCGAAAAAAATCATTTTTCTTATCCGCTGCTTAACACTTGCTGGGTCGATCTCGTCATGCTGAGTAAGAAGAACGGACATTTTGCAAAAGTTCCGGTTCTTACGATCGAAGAAAAATATCTATGCCCAACTACGTTTCATATTCGCAACAGCACAGCTCGAGCTACCTGGTGGGAGAGAAAGTTTTAGGCCCTGGAATTGGCCGGTACGCGAGATTTCTCGCTAGCTAAATTCTCGGGCAATGTCACGTGGCGCTGTATTAGCTTTGAGATGCCCCACATCCATACAAACGAATCCCGGTTGCTTTCGGACATACAACACAAACCCATGATCATCGCAGACTCCAGAGGCATCATCAGTATAACTGGCTACAAAAGTCCTTGTTTGAACAGAAACCTGTTAGAAGCGTACTACGCCGGTTTACGACCTCGACAACATACAATAGAAGAGCCGATGAGATGTTCACGTGAATCTGTACTGCGTATACAACTAAAGTAATCACATTTATGCAGTGTCCAAGCCTCTACGACAATTGCCAGCACGAACATTTCATAGAATCAGCATTTTCTTAGCACTGTTGTTCACAATAGCCTGATTCGAAAGTCTGGCTTCGCTCCAACGTATAAATACATTGCTACCTATTCTTGTGTACATATAGCAAGAAAATGCAGGATATCTGGTAAAGAGACAGCTTTATGCATTTTGGTTTAAGGACATCGTCTCGCCTCTCAGACCAGCCAAGTCACTCAACACATGAATATATCAATGATAACCTCACGCAGCTTGACAGCACAGGCATAGGTGCCACCTCTGGGTGCAAAAAGCTCGTTATGCACAACTTTGAGACCTGAACCAGCATTCGTCAAATTCAATTAGATGATATCGGTGCCATGAATACCTCTAAAGCGTCGGCAAGTCCGTAGACGTTCTTGGAAGCAACATTAAGCAGGGACTACTAACGAGTTCAACTTTGGGCCCTCATTTGAATTCGCCACGAGTTGCGACAGCATCTGGTCCGATCTTGTATGGTCTGACCTTGGTATGGCATCAACGCCGCACATCGTCGCCCTCCGTTTCGCTACTGTCAGTGAACTCCGCGAACCATCTCGTTTGCGATCTCAATATTCCGCCCTGGAAAGCCTTCACACCTCCTGCTTACCTTCAGCTTCATTCTAGCTACTGTTTGACTTGCACCTCAGCAAAGCAACTTTCCTTCGAGTTCCTCCATCCTGCACAATACCTCTCAGCTGCACTCAAACTTTCGTTAGCCAGGTTTCTTTAAGAACGTGAAACTTATTGAACTTCCTTTCCCATTCACGGCTGGACGAAATCTAGTCCGCCAGTGTCTGTTGAGCAATCTCTTACTTTGTCAATTACCCGCAATTCAAGTCTTTCTACACGTAGGAACCATGGTCAACCGAAACTCTACCTCAGCATTATAGTCGGTTTTTACCACTGATAAGTAGTTCCTTAGAGTGATCTCTAACTACAAAGTATGTCCACGAGATCGAGGGAAACGAAAGCTGAGAATCATCTCAAACAGCCTCGAAGGGACCCTAACCTACAGAGAAGAATGCAAGATGTGATATTGGCGCGGCTCAATCTGAAGGCTGTGCCAGGAATATTAGCCCAGTCTTCTGATGGAGCTGAACCAACATCACATGCAACAGACCTCACCAACTTCAAACTGCATTTACTCCGGTGCAGAAGCATGACAGATACTCCTCGAGCACGATCATTCGCCAGTCCAACAGTAAGCGTACTCTTCAAGACAACTAGCCAGTCAGCAGTTTTGTGTGCCAGCATCGCGAAGAATTGTCTGCCATCCTCACATTGCAGTAAAGCGGTGAACAGAAGCGGTAATGGTTGTAACGAGCAACTGCTACCCTTCAAGTCGCCATTCGTATTCTTCTCATTCCCACTCTCTGCACGCTCATTTCCTGGAGCAAAACTGGAAGTAAACCAGGTTGGCTTACAGATGTGGAGCATAGCCGACCGTCTACTCCTTGTTTGACAGATGAACTGACCTGCAAGCTACAGACTAAGTCCAACTCTTCCAATGGACTTCAGCAACCCTATGTGACCAGACTGCTGGAGTAGATGTTCAGAGACCGTCACAAGGTGCCAATTACGCGACAAAGCGAACTACCAGAGACAGGACATAAACTCGGACTGTGCGAATATGTTGCGTAATCGACCTGGAGCCCGACTACAGTGCTACAAATTTTACTGACAACGCTTTGCGATGCTAGAACCAGTCGATGCTATGAATATCAGAGCTACTACTTTCGGAAGCAACAAGAGCTCTCATGACCTGGTCCTTCTTTGCGTCTCATCAGGTCAAGAGTGCAACATCTGAGGACTTAGGCACAAATATCTCAGCAGGACTAGGCTAGTTGGAAAAGAAAACTGAAACAGAAACTCAGGACTGCAAGCTTGAGACTTAACTACGTACAGACGCGTGCTTGATACACAGGAAGACGAACCTAGTCTTTGACTCCAACAAAGAAAGCCGCAGAAACGACTTAAGAACAAGTGCGCTATAAATAAGGACGGCAGCCCAGCGCTAAGCCACGAAGACCACCTCCCCGTGATGAGCACAGCAGCTCATCACCACCAGTTCGAACCACAGCACCCGCTTTGAATACTTCCCAGTACTGCGATCAGGCTTCGTCCGCCTGCATTTATCACGGTAGCCTGCTTGCACGATCCTACCTAATTTTCTGCTCCCTGTGATGTTCTGCCGTTGTACAGAAAATCTCCCGACCAGAAACGAGGGATTCATTCGTCCTCTTCACAGCAAACCGAAGTGGCATATGAACGGTAATATGAACTTGGTGGAATCGCTAGCAGTGGATTCCTTTACAAACCCTGAAATGCTGGAGATGAAAAACCTTTTTTCTCCCGGTTGTAAGGGACTGGCAGCTCCTCCTAAACTCCAGACTTCTACGACGTTCCAGAGACCAAACACAAAACGTTATGCTCTTGCCAAATCAACGGCAGATCCATACTTACGAATGTCTAGCTGCCATTTGGATTTCAGAGTCATAAATGCATCGGTGTACAATAGGGCCTCACTGACAATGGATACTTCATCCACAGAGACCAAGCCCGCTAAGGGTACCAAACCAATGGTCATTATTATTTTTTAATTTTTTCTTGCAAAACTTTATTTATCAACACACCAGAGTAGATTCAGAAAATATACAAAAGAATAAGAAACAGGAAAAGGCAGAATTTACAAGACATCAAGTTAGCTCAAACTAGATGTCAAAATCTTTTCATGTCAACAATCGACTATCTATATAGGTTGTTTTGGTGATGTGGGTGTGCTTTGAAGGGCTAAAAGTTGGGAAGTAGCTAGGCCTATTGCTACTGCTCGATTTAAGATGGAAGATGTTTTCATCCTTTGTAATGTGATTGAATTGTTTTGACAAATAAAAGCAACCAAGACAAAAGAAGAGCACCCTTTGGCCCTTTCAAGCTCCAAATGACATTGGCATAATCATGTAAAACACATTAGCTTGTTTATGTAAACGTCCAAATATTTCAATTGTTAAAGAGAGGAATTGATTGGTGGGGTGTCAATTGCAATAGTTATTTTCTTGGCTTGAATCACATCAAAGATAATAAATCCTTGAATTGCGCAAGATTGGGGAATTATATCCGTTCATTTTAGGTTGGTAATGACAACATCATCTAAGGTGCGAATTCCATCTTTGGTGAGCACAATATTAGGATGAATGCACAATATAATGGCTCAATAATAGTAAAAATTACACTCCTTATAAGTCCATACAAGATTCTTTAAAATGATTCAAATGAACATGGTTATCATTTTTTTAAATGTTAATATTCTAATATGTGAATAATACATGTTCAATCACTTATAAACCTTCCCAAATCTATGTGAAATTTGTATTTAATGTAACTGAAGTCAATTTTTAATTTGAAAGTTCTAAAAGGAAAACCCACAAAATCCATATGAATAATGCCCCATGTAAACCTTTCAAAAACATGTGCTTTTGGGACAAAGAAATTGAAAAACAAATAGAAATTGCAACTCATATGGACTTATGAAAATATGATCAAAATTTAACCATTCAAAAATCCCTAATTATTAAACGATTAATATTTTCAAAAAAATCTCATATGAGTTTATCATCTTGTATTACATTATATATTGAGTCCCAATAACAAATTTGGAATTTGAATCAATATAAAATTTTCCATTTTGTGATGTTCCAATTAGATGACCTATCCATATTTTTTTATTTCAAAAGTTCATTATTACTAACAAATGAATTTTTTAATCAATAAATAACCATACAATTTGCTTCATAATGAAGTTAATCTAGATCCAAGTCCCAATTAATAAATACAAGGATATATTAATCACCATATGCATTTGATAAAGGGTACCCAAATAAAAAACATTGTTTCGTCACAAAAGTGAACAACCATACCATGCATCTTCCTATCAATTCATCAACAAGAGGAGTTGAACATGGTTGAAGGAAGCGCATTTAATTATTTTCATCCCATGTGGAAGCCAACATCTTGCACAATGGCAACAAATGTGTCATGAACTACATCATGGGTTCCCATGAGTGCAATGTAAAAAATGGATACCCATAAGATCAATGGGATGTGTGTGCATGCATGGAGGGATACTGCAATTGAAGGATGTGGTAATCCAAATCATGTTCGAAACAATGTGAAGAAAATTAGGGAAAATAATTAAAAGGTTAAAAAAACTAATTGAGTTAAATCCAAGCACACATCCTAAGGCCAAAACATGATAAAATTCAAGCACAATGAGCCTTAGATATCCTATCGAAAATCATGTTGGAAAGGGTATGATAGTGTAGATGCTCCAAGATGGAACTTTGAAATTGAACCATTTGTTACCTGATGAGTTGTTTAAAAGGAAGAAAACATGCACAAATTGGGGGCAATAGAAGATTGCATGTCACCTTGAGGTATTGCTATAAAAAAAAGGTGTTTGTTGTCCATTCATGCTAAGGCTTCAAAAAGAAAAGGATGTCAATTGACCATAAACTGAACAACTATGATTGAAACTACAAAGGCCCAACTCCTTAAATAAGTTGTTGGGGCAATGGTGGTTGTCAATAAGAACCTCACACCACCAAAAGTTATTAAGAAAGAAGTTTGTTTACAGGCTAAAGGTCCTTTTAGGCTATCAAAAATTTTTGGACCCAAATAGCACCCAAACACTTGAAAAAAGGAGGAATCAAAGGAAATAAAGGATTTTATGAAGGTGGAAAAAGGAGGTGTGCATCGTAAAAAATATGATGGCCGTTGCATGAAATAATGTGTTCAAATTCCCAAGGCTACTTGAACATCACCCATTTTAAAGAAAAGGTGCACATGCCAAACATCCTATAGTAGGGAATCCTTAATGAATGATGATGTGAATGAAGAAGTGCCCAATGGAAACCCCAAAATTTAAATTCCTTATGATAAGCTATTAAATTTAAATGGGGTGTTGAAGTTAGGCGATAGGCCATATTACACATTTTAAAGGTTGAATAGAAAGACTTATCATGCGAAATTTGGTTTGGAAGTGCTCATAAGTAGATGATACAATTAAGGGAAGACCTAGGATATGAATGTCATTTGCAATGGATGGAAATCAAATAAAAGGAAACAACTAACTATAAAATGTAGATTATAAACTAAATTATGAACCAAAATGTAATCTTTTAAAATAATTTTTTTTTAAAACCATATAATTTAAAATGTAAAGTGGTGAAAGTTAAGGTGGTGTCGAAAATGTGGGTGTAAGAAAAATGGTGTTAGAACATGAATTGCATGAAAGTATTCCCATGCATGTTCGATAACTAAACTATGGAAAAGGCATTTATGAGCTAGAGGATCATGTTAAGGAAGAAGCACTAAATATAAACTTGTTGCCAAAACTTAAACTCATAAAAAAAGTTCTTCATAAAATAGTTTTTCTTGTAGGTTTTCCAAGTCACCTACTAGAAAATGCTTAAATCATATTTGCATTTCCTTATGCCCTATCGCCTTGCACAAAGGGACAAAACAAAACACCATTGGGGTAACAAAAAGAACAAATGTCAAGTTGCCACATCATAAAAGTCCTATGCCAACTTATCAAATGGAAAACAAAATGTCAATTATACATCACATCGTAAAGCAATAGGGTTTTAAAATATTATTTCCCTTTTTGCCTCTAAATACCTAATCTTATTATTTACCTCTAGCTACCTAATCCTATTTTTTTAATCTTGATTATAACTAGATTAAATGAATACTAAATTAATATAAAAGTGAACTTTTCTCTCTTTTTTCTTCTTTTTTTTTGTTTTCACCTATTTTGTTTAATTCTTACATCCACGAACTTCACAAAATTGAAAAGGAAAAACCCTTAATTGGTCATGGAGCTTACAAAACCTTAGACATCGAACAAAATCTAGCAACAACATCACAAGCAAAATAATAAAAGGAAAGAGGTGCCTACAAATCCAAATTGATGTCAATATTACACTTCATGTGTCTATGTACCAAGAAACATGCAACTAAATTAAGTTCACAAGTGAAGTTTAGAAACCTTAAAAGCACCCTATAATGAAAATAATTATATGGGAAGGGTAACCTATTGAAAAAATAAAGCTCCAATGGTGCTCAGCCCACCTATGAACCCATGCCTAAAATGATGAAATCTATCCATAATCTAATCAATTAAGGAACGTTGTTTGGTTGTTTTGTTCTATTTTTCATGTTGAAATAGTCCCCCTCCCTCCCCACCCCTCGCTGCTCGACCCGGCCTTCACGACGACACGGCTGCAGCTATC
>Ga0116229_10004398_pt1 | contig 23091 bp, 8 predicted proteins | sample S1TSphgellanicum_3_FD_87313 | JGI IMG/M metagenome (GOLD analysis project Ga0116229, IMG submission 87313) | Host-associated microbial communities from peat moss isolated from Minnesota, USA - S1T2_Fc - Sphagnum magellanicum MG | ecosystem: Host-associated > Plants > Peat moss > Unclassified...
CTGTGTCTGATTGGCTAACCATGATGGTTGGTCCAGGTGGTTTGTTAGTAGTAGTCTCCCACCTATTTGCAGTCTCAGTTTTAGTTTTTTGGGTGGGGTTCAATATAAATAAATAACTAAACTTGCATGTGAGAAATATTTTTGCAGGGTCACATAATAAGCACTGCTCGAGATGCACTGACAAAAAAAACCCAAACAACAAGAGAACTCAAAAGAAGATATCATTAAACAACACTACAACTATTACCTTTTCATTTTGCAAAACTAGAATAACATGTATTCAAGAAGGAAATTAAAAAAAATTTGAACTAATATCAGAATCTCTTGAGTCTTGACCCTATTTCCAGTGGAAAACCTCCACTTACAACTTCTGTTTTTTTATACCAGGCATATCATAGACTGTAGGATAAGTAGCAAACCCCAGGCCTAACAAATCCCGACAAATAGCCACAATCCATTTCAATTGTGTCACGCCATATGCACCATAGGACAAGCAAAAGAACTTATTGCCCACAAGAAGGAAAAAGAAAAAAAAAGGAAAAAGTCCACTGGTTTATGAAATTTCAGCCTTTAGAAACCATTGCATATTCTTTGGAAACTGGATGATCATACCCCGGCATACAAAGTGATGAGGGAATTAAAAATTGTTCAATAGGTGCTGCAGAAGGTTAGTTGGGGCTAGGTCATAAGGAACCACACACGTATAATACGTGTGTGTGTGTGTGTATACCTGCTTCAGCCTGCTGAGTCCTCACTTCACTTAAGTATTGAAGAATGCTCTCCTGTTGTCTGTTCTTCCAGGTGAAAAGTCTTCAGTCCTTTATCTAACTGAAGACTTTTTACCTAAGTGCAGGCTTTACTCTCCTGTCCTTTTGATGTTTGTGCATCAAAGGATTCCTTGGAGTAGGTACAAACACACCTACATAAACTGAGACCAAGTCTGTTTATGTTTGGAATTTGACCATGTATGTGGTGCTGCTGATACTTCACCTCATCTGAAAGTCATAATTTGGTCTCTCTACAACTCTCCCCCCACTCTCCCAAAAGAAGTCACACTAAGAACAATACCCACCGACCTATTCTCTATTTTGGGTCCAACAAAAGTATTGGGTCATCCAACAAAAGTTGTGGATCCAACAATTTTGTTGTACACAAAATAGAGAACATGTCAGTACATAGGAATATATTCAAAATAAGTGTGGTGTGAAAACAAGAGGAAACTCAAATCAGTCTTCCATTTAGACTATCCCGATCCCCACCCCTCCCAACCCTCCTCCTGCAAGGGATGATCGTCCCTGCATTTGAAGGAGTCCAATGATTTATTGGAGATGGAAAAATAATTAGGGTTTACTTATCTCCTTTTGGATTCTAACATGATTGAATTTCAAAGGCCCATGATGTAGTGACAATGTTCTCATTGGTCTGAACACTAGCTGCTATCATCCAAATATTGTTTCTGTAATATTGTGGAAACTATTGGGAGTTAGCCACAAAACAACACCAAGCAGACATCATATATGGCAAGATAAAGAACTCAACTACAAGACACAGCAACACTTGCATCTGGTTCTAGTACTGGAACTCTTGGGTCCTTCTGATGAAATCCATAGCAGACAACGATACAAGATACACAGTATATTTCTTCTTGTTCTTTGGATCTTGTCTTCTACGAGAAACAATAATAGTAGAAGTTGTGTACTCACTTTTTCAGACAAAAATCATTTTGGTTCCCAAAAGGGATACTAATTAAAAATTGAAAAATTAGTGCTCTACTTGTACCCAAGTGCAGCAATGTGGTGCTTTACCCCATTCTCCCCCATTCTAACAAGCACCAAAACAAACTCGAGTAACCAACCCAGTGAACCCACCAACCAACATGTGTATCCCAATATCATACTATAATTCTTCTCCTCTGGATCTTATCTTCTACATAGGACAATAACAGTAGTTACTCAGTTGTATGTGTACACACTTTTCTCAAACAAAAATTATTTGCTCCCAAAGGGATACTAACAAATTCATAACACGGTGTTCCTACTAGCTAAACCTAGTGTGCATCAGTGTGGGGGTGTTTTTGCCTCCATTCCACCCTATTCTGTGGCAAGCCCCAAAGTAAACCCTGCCAACCAACAAAACATATAATGGGATCCACATTATTAATAATTCAGCAACAACATATTTAAAAGGGGTCCACAGCAGTGTTTTTTAGGAATTTTTGTTTGTAGCCCAAGTGGTGATCATTCCATAGGAAGATATAAAAAAAGTGGCTATCATCCTTAGGTATATTTTGCCAAATCTGGGTATATACAAAATATGAAGTACAAATTTTTAATCACCGTTCTACATTTTTCACTACACATTAAAAAACCAAATAGAAATCTGAATTTTTTTACTTTTTCTCTCTTATTTCTGGTGATTTTAAACCTCAAAAATCACTTCATTTCAAAAAAAATTTATTGTTGTGTTTGACAAAAAATTTCCAATAACAAAAAGGCTGGTTCATAGCAATAAAAATTTAGCATCATCCCACCACCTTTGTGAGATACAACAGAATACATAATGAGAATCTCAATGCCCTGATTTGGCTATTAGGTCACAACGTACACATAACAAACCTCCAACCTTGGTTTGGTTCATGACCTAAATACTGGGCACAAGGTAGAAATGTAGGCTCTCTCATTGGCATAATGATCCCTAACCCTAAACCCCTAATGATTCCCTAACCCTGTGGCTTCTTGGATAAAAATGTAATAATCGTCCTCTTCATGGAGGAAAAGAGGTCATCTCGATTCTCATTACAGTAGGTAATGCCAGGAAGTTACTGGTAACTGGTGGCATCTTGCCAGTTACCCATGATCAGTCCAAAGTCAAGAGCCATTGGAGTCTGAAGGGTGCTGGCAGAAAGAAAGTAAGATGATTTTATTACTGAGATCAGGGAGAAAGACAGAAAGAAAGAGGCTCTCTGGAACAGTAGTGAGTGTTGTTGTCGGCTGGGCTGGTGATCCCGCGTTTACTTAGCATTGGGGGTGGGGAAGAAATTATTAGAAACAAACAAAAAATGTCGCCTCGGGGGGCGGGGATGAAAGAAAAATTATTGTCAGCGCTGGCCCACGCCTCAGAGAGATGCGAGTTGCAGCAGAAAGTTGAGAGCAGTGTTGGGCGGGTATTTGGTATTGTTAATAAATAGCCGCCGGTTTCAAAACTGGAGAGTTGTCTCCAACTTGTCAGTTTGGGATTGTTGATTTTAAAAAACAAAATCCAAAATCAAGTCGACTCCCAGTATTTCAAAAATCTCAGAGATACACCAGTTTTCATCAAAGAAAAACCAGCCAAAATCAGTGGTGTTCTGTCTAGTTGGTTATTTGACTTTCTCGAATTTGTTGAGAAAGTGAACAGGTGCTTGGGTTACTATATAAAGAAACCTGCAAGCATATGACTTTTTTTAATGATGGTTATGAACTTTAAGAACCGCCCTGATACCCGGAGAGGGGGGGGGGGAGGCGCAGTAACCGACCGACCAGCAGACAGCTTCAGCAGTCCAGTCCAGTACTGCGACTGTCATGCTCTACAGTAGTAGGTACCGCAACCAAACAGGCTGCAGGATGAAATGAAAGAAAGAAAGAAAGAAAAGAAAAGAATCCCATTCACTCTGAACTCGTTGCACTACTAGGCTACTGATTCCTACTCTCTCGATCCTGGTCAGCATATCTAGCTCTTGCAAAGTTAAGGGGAGATCATCTTTGTTAATGCAGCTGATCTAGTTCAAGCTAGCTAGCGAGCAAGCAAGCGGCTGGCCATTTCACATTCATTGCATTGTCGTTGTAACTAGCATCATCATGTTGAATCTAGGTAGCTCTAGCTAGATAGCTAGAAAATGATGAGCTAATTTCTAGCAGAGCTGATCTACACGTCCAGATATTCATATATATATACACGTATATATTATAATAATTTCTAGCTAGCTGAGCTGGGGAGCAGTAGCACACTGCAGTAGAGCTATTGCAGGACGAGATTCTTGATTTTGTTTTGTTTTTACAGCGTCGACAATTATATATCGGCAGTGCGTGTATGTGAACTAGAGGATGCAGATCTAGGAATCAGCTGCAAGCGAGCTAAGTAGTTACAACTAGTGGGAATCAAGGGAATTTGGTCCTGGTATGTACGAGTACTCATTGATCCGGTTTCTGTCTGTCTGTACGTTCGTCTCTATGATCTTGAAAAGAATTGAAGTTGCGTTTGTTTGTCGACGTTTTAGTTGGAGCGAGGGGTGGAGCGCTAAGGGGACTAGAAATCGAGTTCATAAATCTGGAGACTAGTGTGAGGAGGAGGAGGAGGAGGAATGTCGGGAAAACTGGGAAGAATTATTAGCTGTATCTAGAGAGACATTGTTGTGGGTCGTATCTGCGTGTAACATCTGAAGTAGCAGTGTACCACAGCTGGTTGATTCTTGTTTTGTCAATCGAGCCGCGTGTCCGGAAAGTCTATGTGTGCGGTTACGCAGGTTCCGCTGGCGTGAGAGTACATCTAGTGTTCTGTGCTTTTATTGCAAATGGGCGTGCTGCAGACGACATCAAGACACAAGTGAGAGAGAGACAGAGAGAGACGGAGCTTGGGCTGGGGACAGAAGGCCGGAAAGAGTCGGTGGCGTGTCTTGCAAGGTTCTGGGTGCAGTACTACGGGGTTAAGATTTATGCGTTGCAGTGACACCGGCCGCGGCGAAAGCAGTTGGGATTGCGTGCGGCGGAGTCTTCCATAGCTGAAAGGGTGGCTGGACATTGATTGCAATTTCAACATATCTTCGATCGAGAGATTTCAAAGCGGAACTTCGTCTAGTGTCGACGCGCTTATGCAAGAATCCACAAGTGCCGGGGAACAGGAAAAAGATGAGAATGGAAACTTGTAGCACATTCAACTAAGTCTTGGAAAGCTGTTGGACGTTCACGCAGAACTCCAGGTGTGAGCTTGCTCATGATGCACGCGGCAGCAGCTGTTTGAATGGGAGGAACACATAGATATAAGCAGAGAATTATATCAGATAGTTCTACGCCGGGGACAGCAGCTCAGAGCTCCACCAAAACTTTCATACAAGGACGTGATCCTCTTCTAGTCTTGCTGCGTCTACAGAGCTGCAGTTGCAGTATCTTCCAAACTTCCTTTCTTGAGAGGGCAGCTGGATCGTGTTCTGCTCCGTTAATCCTCCTGTGCTCGCCGAATCCACAGGAAGGCCAGAGCTGCCGGGGACCTGAGAAATTGCAGACCTTTGAAGGTCAGTACGTCGCGGTAGCAGCTAGCGGGGTGGTAGTAGTGCAGCGTAATGAGCAATATAGCTTCTGGAAAATGGTCTCTGAAATTCGAGCTCCAGCTTTCCTCAAATCTACTTGAAGGTCCTTGTGCCGTGCAAAAACAAACTAGTGCATCATTGGAGCCTAAAGTTCTCAGGGAGCCAAACTTTTGGACTACAAGAGCAGCTCGCTTGGAGTTTTCAAAATGCGAATTCTTTGTCGTTAACCTCGGTTTGAGCTCAATTCTAGCTAGAGCAGCAACTTCTAAGAACTTCAAAGAGTACGCATCGAGACAGTAGCTCAAAAGATGTACAGGATTTACTACTCATCTCGTGTTCATGGGTTCTTCCTGCAGGTCGATCGGTTACGAGCTAATACAAACTTGAGAATGAAGGAAACTGGACTGACGATTTCGGGAATGGCTATGATCTTAAGCTGCTGCTGGACCATCCTCTTCTTGACAACATTTCCGGCTCTCGTCTTCGGAGGACGGCGAGATCCAGCTGCCGGTAAGTCGTCGTCGCACTCTCTTATACTGCATCCTCATGGGCATGCTGAGCTGAACCCTGGATTCATGCAATTCCGGTTCTCTGGGAGGTCTGATCTCATGAACTCATGTCGAGCATATGTCATGCGTAAGCTGAAGTTCACGAAAGTCGACAGACCCTCTTTATCCCCACACTTAGTGCAACAGTGTAGTTCTGACGATTTCATTCAACCTCGGACGTTCCGCGATTGTTGCTTTCTTACCTTCTTGTGACTGTAAGCTGTTGATAAATGTCTTAACTGCTTGGTTCTATGGGCTGTAGGCGCAACGGGACAATGGATCTCAGAAGGACCGGCTGAAGCCAGCGCTGAATACCATTTTGCGGAAACAATTCATGGCGTCACGGCGTCTGAATTAGACAACAAGATACAAAATCCCCACCAGTTGCAGCAGGTACTAATTTCCTCCTCTCAGGTCGGAATCCGGATCAAGGAGCATTTGTACCATGAACAGAAACATCTTATAAGTTATCTAGTTCCTGGAAAAAGCCTTGAGAGAGACAGAGGATTCGGGATCACTGTTGCAGGGTGCAAGAGTACCCGCGGTCTCTTGACAAGCAAGGGATGGGAATAGAGGGCTAGCTGAAGATGGCTAATTGTCTCTTTCCTTATGAAAGGGATAGCAGAGGATTGTGAATACATGAGACACAAGCGCCTTTCTAGAGTCCTGCGTGGTTCAAATTGGTTTAGCTAATTCTTGATGTCTTGTCTCCCATGGACTGTGTGCAGAATGGAATCCGCGGTCATGATACATTCAGGGTCTGGAAAGACAAGAAGCTGCTGCAACCAAGTTATAGTCACGAACAACAGCAGCATCCTCACCGGCTGCTAATTGGTTCCTCTCCTCCAACATGTCGAGGGAAATGCGATCTTTGCCAACCGTGTAAGCCAGTGCATGTCATCATAGCTGCTCCTCGTGTAACGATTACAGAGCAAGAATACTACCCAGAGGTCTGGAGATGTCAGTGTGGAAACATGCTTTACATGCCGTAGCTAGCTGGGTGCACACAATATTCGCTTTACAGCTAGAGACCAGATCAATATCAGGTTGCTGCAGAAGCTGCTCATGATACATAATATTCTAAACCAAAATTTCCTGATGCCGGGCGCATATTCTTCTTCTTCTGCTCAAAGCCGCCGGAGCTAATTTGGACCAAGCTGCACGAGATGATTAAGCTCCACTTGGTACAGCGCAGCAATGATCATGTTGCAGCAGCTAGCTTCTGGAAGCAGCTGGTCCGCGAGGCGCGCAGCTGCAACCACAATATAAAACTAATTGTAAGGGTTGCAGCTTGAACCAAATCCAGCTGCTGTAAATTTTATTTAAATGTAGTCTGCAAATCGCGGGGGTGCGCTTTTAAGAAATAGATCACAATACTAGCTAGCTGAGAGCGTAGATTTGGATTCACGCAAATCATCAGGCGTAGGGTATGATCATCAGGAATATATATTACTCAAGGTCTACCAGAAAAACTTTCAAGCTTTAATCTGCACTACAACATATAATCTGACTGCTACCCTAAACCAGAAATGTTTAGAAAAACTATACCCAATTCTGTTTAATCCGCGTGATCGAGTCAGAGAGGAGATCATCGGAATGATCCATTATCTAGGCTCAGAAAATGGGCACTAGCTAAGTCTGCATCTCGTGATGATCGAGACTCGGCTGCTACACTGTGAGTTTGAGCTGCGCGTGAGGAGGCCATATATTTACAGGATCATGCATTCTTTAATGATGTAGATTTAAAATTGCGACGAGCTTGTTCGTATCTCATGACGCCATTGTTAATGCTAAATCTCCAACGGTAATACTTACTTGTTAACATTTGATGTTTCTTTTCTGTTGCGAAGATTGGGTGCTTGAAACTGCACTAGTGTTTGATCTGTTTATATTGGTAGATAGTCTGAGAAATCTGGCATCAAAATTCTGCAGGTATTCACACTGTCCACAGCATATCCATCAGTACTCTGCGGTAGCTTGAGCTGATTTCAAATGAATTGTTCCATTGCTAAAACTAAAAATCACATGATCAGTGTCTAGATAATGCTATTTCGTGATTGTAATTTGATGCTGCCCTGCAAGCAAGGGTGCATGAGCCTCCAAGACTACTATTTGTACTCTTCATCCGTTAGTTAATCACAATTAGGTTTTTGCAATTCTAGATCAGTGCTTGCAAAATTTAATGAGTACTTACTGCAGTCCGGAAAGGATAGTTATAGAAGGCTTCGTATTATAACAAGGTCGCGTGTTATGACATAGAACATCATCACAAGATTCGAGAGTTAGTTGCTGGCTAGTCTATTCCGGCAAGTGTTTTGCCATCCCGGCTTGCACACCCCGCCCGAGCTGCAGCCGTAGCTTCGGCGACCCTCGCAGACGAATTAAGAATTGTACCAAATTAGCTGCGCACCGAAATTGAAGTTCCAAACCAGTGTTGGCAGGCTCCTCGGTTTGAAGTCTGGAGTGTTAAACCTGGCCGGGTTCAGGTTCTTGTGACCTGCACCTGAAGAGGAACCTTCTGGAGCCAAGCTTGGTTCCCCGGTTTGAAGTGTTAAATCTGCGGTTCAGATTCTTGTGACTTGGACCTGAAACGGCACCCTTTTGCTGGAACCCAGGCATAAGAGTTGGATTGGTAACTACCATTTTGCTAGAATCGAAATTGAAACCTGAACCTTGAAAAGAGGTTCATGTAGTAAGATGAACTTTTCCGAAAAGTTGGCGAGTAGGGACGTAGACTTTACAATTTCCAGTTTTAATTTGTTGATAAACTTAGTACCTATACAACATCTACTCTTGGGGAGTGTGTAATGTGTACATACATAAAAATAGGAGTCTCAATTTTAAAACTGAGTTCAAAGATTGTAGAATTTGAAAAAATGTGCCAAAACCAAAATTGTAGGGTTTAAAATTTTGGAAAACTGAACTGAAACCTGCACCAAAGAACCATAAAAAATATTTAGACTCAAAAGCTAGGACTGAAGGATCTCTGAAAAAGGAAGAAGAACTAGCTGGTCAAGTTAAAGAGTTAAAGACCACAGTTAATTTGGCACTAGTTGACTCAACGGATTCTAGTGCAAATCTGAGGCCCGCATAACAGAGCTAGGTAGCGCTGCATGTAAATGAAATCAACATACATGATCATGAGCCTGAAATCTGAAGTCAACTCCTTGTTGTCTGGGTGTGTGGGGTCTGTGTGTCTAGATGTTCACAATGCCGTGTCATCTGCATCCATGGCAGCTGCAAATGCGCTGCCAGCTGCTGAGTATCAATCAATCGGGTGCAAGCTCCGTGCAGCAGCAGCTTTACGAAAGAAAACAGTGCAGCACAAGTAAACCCCATTTTGAGGCAGTTGTTGTTTATATCCCACGTGATCAGTGGACATGACTAGTAGTCTAGCACTGCTGTAGCTAAGTTAGTAGAGGTCTCCAGCTACACCAGCACCTTTCCACTTCGCACATCTTGCAATACACCTCGAATCACTCACTAATTAGTACATGCAGGGAACATTAAGGTCGAGTTGGGTGGCAGATTACATCATTTTCTTGAGGACATTATATGACCTGATCTTCCAGTGATGGATTATACATTTGTAATAACAGTGACAAAATGTTTGTTGCTCATGTTTTCTTTTAAAGTAAATTGTTGAGTCTGCCACCCTTAAGGTCTAGGTTGGGAGATTATGTCATTTTTCCTTGATCACATTATATTACATAATTTTCCAATGATGATTATACACTTTTAATAATAGTGACCAAAATCTTTGTTGAACATTTTTTTTTAATAAAGAAAATTGTTGATTCTGCCACCCTAGACTGTAATGTCATGGAATGGTCCCTGTATGTACTAATTAGTGAGTGATTCGAGGTTTGTGAATCTTCCAGTGATGATTATGCATTTTCTCATTAATGTTGAGTGCTTCACCCGGTGTCCCCTAACAGGCTTGCATGCAACTTCACCTAACATACTAAAAGAGACTAAACATCATAAAAGAGACTAAACATCCTCAATGAGTATTATTTGACACAAAAAGTGAATGACAATGTTTAGTTATCTGATTGCTGACATAAACTTTGATGGTTTTGATCCTGCAGGTATGCTAAATAAATAAAAAATTCATGTTCAGTGATTGATTTCAAGCTGAGACAGTAAAACATGCAAATATATATATATATATATTTCTATATTCTTTTTACAAAACTTGCAGAACATGAAAAACCGTGCAGCATGGTTAGGAGTAGAATCAAATAAGGAAAACATAAATACAAGTCCTAAAAAGCAGGGGATAGAACCCATTAGTTGAGAATTTGACATCTTGCCATCAAGGTATTGGGCAGGGGCTTGACCATTCTATACTACATTAAGGCTTTCAGCTGTGCGGGCTTCTCAAATCAGAAACCAAAAACCTGTCATGACTCCTGAGGCCTGGAAGGAGATTTGTTCGCCTTCAGCATGACCTTTATCGTACTATATATGCGCATCATGTCTTTCTTTCTTTGATTTTCCCAACCTAGACAGCCATTAATCCTCCTCAACTTGCTCCTGCAAGTACATGATGGTGCAACTGACATTAGTATATAACACCCTGGCGTCTTAACTTCTAAGCATGGTAAAATAAGGCAGTTTTGTGTACCTAAACTTTTGTTGAAATTTATTTTAGATTACTTTTCTAGGGTACCATTAATTTAGGATGCCTTCGAAAATGTGTTCTGCATCTCGATTGCAAAACCCCAGATGTTACTGCACTTCAATTCATGATCTTGAACAGATTAATAGCATTTTAATAGAATCTAAAACTGATATTGAATCAGGGTCAGTGTTTTGTTTTCGATTCTGTGATGTAGCAAAGCGGCAGTAATTTGGAAAAAGAATTAGCCAAATGTGAATAGACCAGATGCGAAAGTTTTTTAAAAGGAGAATCCTTTTCTATTCTTGGCTACCTATTCCAGCATGAGTACATATTATTGTTGCTTCTATTGGCCTTGCCTACCAAGGCAAGGATATTGTGTTTAGATTCATTATAGAGTATAGTAGCTTAAGGGATTTTGGCCTCTAGGTAATAGCCTGGTCTACTTTTATATGAAGATTTTTGGAAGATCATATTTTGGCTTGTGTTGAAACTTGAGATTATGTACAGAGTTATAATATCTTGAAGGATTTTGGTTTCTTTTAGAGGATTTTTTGAAGATTGTATTTTGGCATGGTGAAATATTTGAGTTTTCCATAATTCTTCATTTTCCTTAAGATACTTTTAATGTAAATGGCAAGGCCACACAGTGTGACCTGCCCCTTGTTAATTAGTTGGGGGCACCCAGGTTTGTTTTTAAATAAGTGCTAATGAACCACTTTGATTGCACCATCACAATCTTTATTGAAGCATTGGGCACTCCCCAAACTTCAGGATGGATGTGCTTCCCTGTGGCCCTGTTTTATAGTTTATATCTATAAAAGTTCAACTTTGGGCAAATCATATGGGACAAAAGTGTGGTGATATTGGGAACAGCGTGGGGAACACATTGTTAACTTACCAAACGCGTTGGGAAGTTCATGGGAACTCCTCAGGAACATAGTGAGAACACACTGCAGACAGAGCGCATGGATTAATTACCAGAAGTAAGTAACTAGACCAGTATTTTTTTGGCAATTTTGTATTACAGCCAAAGTGGTGAAGATATCCACAGGAAGATGTAGCCAAATTTGGCTACAAGCTAAATATTAAAGGGAAATTTTTTAAAACATCTTTCTATAGTTTTGGCTCCCTACTTGAACCATCTAAAGAAATCTGGCGATTTTTCTTAAATTTTTCGAGTTCTGACTAATTTCAAAAAGAACATGATTTTAGCACTTTCAATCTTTACTATTGCATTTTGGCTATATATATAGACAGCAACAAAAAGGCTGAACCAGACACCAGACGCTAGAGCTTTTTCATTATTACCAGCTAGCTACTACCGATCCTGTTGCAGATCGATCCAGAGTCTAGGATTGCAGATCGATCACAAATCAGCTGAGAGCTCCTGTGCAACAGAGCTCCAAAATGAAATGCGCGTTGTACAGGCACCCATCTGACAAGCTGCATTCAATTTTAAGTAGGGAAGCTGCGCGTAATTCAAGGTCTGCTGCAAGCAGGCACCGTAGTAATCTAATGAGTTCCAATTAAGGAGTTTTTTGACATGCAAAATTAATCCTCTTTCTGCATCTTGAATATATTTTAAAGCACTTCTAGGAGGTCAGTAATTTCTGCAAAACCCCTCTTTTGAAACTCTCTGACATACTAGAAAAATCAATCGACAGCAACCACAAGTTCGCCCTTCTACAAGTAAAATCCAACATTGCAGTTTTGTGCAAGCCTACCATTGAGGTCTGTCTGGGGTGCCAGACTATGTTGTTTTCTTGACAACATTACATGTCATAATCTGCCAGTGATGATTATACACTCCTCATTGCGAGCAAATTGTGTCTGTTGAACATGAATTTTAATGAAAAAATTACAATCATAGAATCTGCCACCCCAGACCTGATGCCATGGGATGCCCTTGCCCAGTATATTGGGTGTGCTGCCAAGGTCGTGATAAGGGGCTCCCTTGGCACCTTAGGCAACATAATGGGCAGGGGCTTGACCATTCTATATAGTACTTGATAATAGCCATAATTCAATAACTGTTGTTGCAGTGGACTGCCCTGCATGCTCCAGTGCCAGATTGGTAGACAATCTCTTGTTTGTTAGGCTGGGACAGGGACTATCCCATCCAGCATGGGTCTATGCATTACCTTAAGTGCCAAAGTTCAAACCTTTGTCATTCAAGTTGTTTCATGATTAGATGAAGTACTGTTGCTTCCAGTGTTGTGCGGTTAGTTGAATTTTCAAAGAACGATTCGCTCCAATTTTTTAAATATTTCGGTTCTTTGAAAAAAAAAGTCAGAATCAAACCAGTTGTTTCAAAAGTTTTAAAGAACCTGCAATTTTCACAAAAGAATTGGTAAAGAATTGTCAATTTTCTGAGCAATTATTTGATTTTAAAAAAAAATTTGATAGTTTTTAAGAATTGTAATTATGAATTCTAAGAACCGCCCTGATAATGTTGGGGTTTTTAATAATATATAGCCCAACACCAGATCCCTTCTCACCCTGTATTCTTGGGCCAAAGTGGGGAGGCGTTATATCTTCACATAGAAAGCTTCTAAAGATTCAGTTTTGAAAATAGGGCCAATCAAATTGGGTCATTGCAAAGGAAAAAAAAACTTGGCACCTAACAAATAGAACTAAGAAAATTTAAGGTTCGCATCATATTTACTCCATTTGTTTTACCCAAATGCGAAAACTTATCCAACTTTGGGTACTTGTAAATATTTCTTATGCAATTTCAGGATTATGAATAGGGTTTTCAAGTTTACATACCCTTGATATAGGCGCTTCATTAGGGTATATTGAGATTTTCAGAAAATAAGTTAAATTAAATAACATAGCCTATCCATACCCGACGGGTATATCTGGGTGAAAGATGTACTGCACAACACTGATTATTACTACTACTGTTCACAGCGGTTTTTGAGAGCATCTTTGGCAGGGAGATGTGCAAGTACACTAACATAAATCTGTGAGTAATCAAGGGGATGGCAGAAGTCCACTAGAGAATTAAGAAAGGACGCGGCTATAGTAGACTAGTGTAAGCATTCTCCTGGAGACATTCTCACAGACTTCTTCCTTCACTGTGGAAAATTTGTCAGGGAAGAAGAAAGAAAGAAAGATCATAAGCGCGTAGGTACTTGCATAAATACCTGTTAAAGAGAGAACATCTCAGACTTACTAATTGACAGACTCTCTTGACTTCCCAAGAAATGCTGCTACTAATTATAGAGGCGCAACTGCACTATGCAGCAGCTTTCACTGACAGAAGTTCCAGTATTTTTGAACAGCAACAACAACGTCGCTGTGAGAAGTGGGTCCCGGCGAGAGAAGGAGGTTCCTCCGCATCCCAAAGCTTGTTGTGTCAGTTACAGATTGCTGCAGCCGCTTTTCTGTGGGGAACCTGTAATGCCATAACAACCTTTGACGAAAGTGTGAATGTTCTTTTAATGAGGCTCAGATTCTGGGGTTCTCCATAGTCAAGATTACAAAAAGTAATTAATTCTTTCTGCAGATTATGGGTTTTAATGGTTTAGATTATATAAGTGTTCGTCTTTCTTCAGATTGTGAGTTCTGATGGTCCATTTCACAAGTGGTAATGATCAACATTCCAAAGTTTATTACCTATAAAGAATGTAAGTCTTCTAGTAAGTGCAGATGAATGGTAGCAAAGGCCGATTAGGAACAATCACAAGTGGTCATCCTTTCTTCAGATTATGGGTTTTCTTCATGCTCCAAATTACAACCACTGATAAATTGCTAATGCTTTCTACATTGAAAATTCAGCAATGCATTATCGAATTTTGAGTTTTTATTTTTATTTTTGGTTGTAGTGAGAGCAGCACCACCCATATTGGGTATATAGACTTGCATCATTATTTCTCATATCTATAAGAGCAACATTGTTCTGTGTGAGAAATAAGATCATATTGGGTGCAGTTGTTTCTATATCTTTTGCATGTAGAATAGGAAAAACTTGTTTGATTTTGAGACAACAAATTTGCACAAGATGATTTACCTAGCAAAAGTCCTTCAATGGAAGTCTAAATCTTATTGTGGATTGGTTCGGTTGCTTGATGGATCCCCATGGCACAATCTCCTTGTTGTTAATTGGCCAAATTATCTAATTAATCCACTTGTTTTGCTATTAAGAATCTCTCATTTTTTAGAATCTCACTTTCAAGTTTATGATGGGCCTTGAAATATGTGAATAAGTAATAATGAATGTAAGAAATATTGAGCCTAAAATACCCAATATGGGTGGAACTCTTATTAATAGTTTGCCCATCATGTGCCTATGATGGACATTGACAAAAACCTATATTTTGTTTTTGTGGGCTAACCAAGACAAGCATGGGTATATATTCATGTTTTCAATTAATTAGATGGAGGTGCGTCCCAAATTCAACTTTTGTAATTTCATTGACCCATTTTGATTGGCCCACCTATACAAGTGAAAGTGGGAGGACTTTGGGCAAAGTGTATTGGACAAAAGTGTGGTGCTGTTGGGGACATATTGGGAACACACACTATAACGTATGTGTGTTTTTAAGCTAATATTTATGACTAAGATTTTAGTCAAAACAAACAAGGGATAGATTTGTCTTTAGTCAAATTGGACTAGTTTCTTTTGCCAAAAATCTAACTAAGTCCGATGTGATTAAATGTGTATTTTTTATCTATTTTGACTAAAGTGTTTGGTGTTTGATGTTTGGTTTGATTAACCCAACTAAGTGCCTAATTAACATGGTTGTTAGGTGACATGTTTGTTTTGATTGGTGACTAATGTTTTAACCAATATATATGTGCCACATGGCGTGTTTAATGTGACTAAAGTGATTAAAGTGATTAGAACATTAACTTATAATTATGGGCCACATGACATGTCGAATGTGACTAATATGATTAGTGTGATTTAACAATTATCCTATATTATGTGCCACTTAGCATGTTTGATGTGACTGATATGATTAATGTGACTAAAACATTAGCCTATATTTATGTGCCACATGGCTTGTTTAGTCAAATTGAAGTAACTATGCTAACAAATTTTTTAACCAATATCTAATTGCCACATGGCATGTCTGATATGACAAGAATGTCTAACATTCTAGCTTATAACTAACTACCATATGGCATGTTTATTATGCATGATATGACTGAAGTGACTAACCTATTAGCTTACAAGTGGGTGCCATGTATGCATATCTGTTGTGACTATGATGACTAAATTTTTAAATGTGTGGGATAGACACCACAAGAGATGTTTATTACTTATTGTTTATATTCATTTATTAAGTATTAGTTTGCAATATTTTGACCATTAACATGCAACTTCAATCCTACACAATATTATGTATACACCTACATTTTATGTTGACATTGCACACATACATTGAAAGTTTAAATTCACATGATCCCACATAAAATATGCATGAATCATCCAAAACCAACACCCAAATCTAATTTTGAAATTGCACATACACACATTAGTTGGAACTAGATATATTAAATTTGACCATAGTTTGATAATGTCCAAGAAACATTGTCTCATAAATGTAACTTGCAAGCTTCACACTAATAGTTTGTATCTATGTACAAACATGTAAAAATGTGTTTCCAAGGCCACATTACAATGTACCTTATTGCATCTTGAATAGTACAAAGTGGAGGATCGTGTGATGAATTAGGACATGGTAAATGAACACCTTTCAACAAGTTATTCATGATGGCAACAAAAAGGAAATTTTTTGACAAAGAACAACCATGATGCACAACTCCTCCACCCCCAAACTTCACAAAATTTCCAAGTGCTATATCCTTGCCACCACTAAAAGATAGGACAATGCAATCATTTGTGCGATATTAGAAAACAAGTGCCAACAATGCGAATAAGTATTGCATTATTACATTGTTGCGATGTAAATCAACAAATATAAACAAGTGCCAAGATCAAGTGTTAGAGGGATGGAAAATATTTAGGGCTTTAGTTTGAATTATAGATCTCTACTTACAACAAGTACCCTGTCAAAAATTTATGGGAATCCATAATTGCACCAATGAGTATCTTCAAATGAAACAGATGAAAAATCCTTGTAATGTTCAACAAATGAAAATCAAATAAAAGAAAATCAAACAAGGCAATGTTGATTGGCTTACATTTGGATGGATATCTTCTCCATTTATAACAATTGTCTCCTTCTTTTTTCCTTTACAAAAGTCATTTGAACCCACTTGAAACTAGCAAAGTTTCGCATTGAACCATTTTTTTTCACAAAATTGATCCCTTTACTTGAATTGAACTTCTTGTAGAGTTGTTCATCTACAAAATCCCAAAGACAAGATTAAATACACACAATTTGCCTCCTATATGCCCATCATTTATACACAGTTTACATTACAAAATTTCAAGGTTTTAGATTTTATTGCCAATCACTTAGGTTGTAGGAGACCATGCAAATCCCTTAAGGCATTTTAATGTGGGATTTTTTTAGTAAGTTGTTGTTGCATGTGTGGATTGAAAACTATGTACTTTAAGGTACTTGGAGCCTCAAACAAGCCAACCAATTGTAAGGCCATAGTTCTACCAATAAGTAATTGTCTTCCACCTCATTATCAAATTGATTGGGCATGATGTAAGAGAATGGGGCATTCCCAATACACTTATATGGACTTTCATTTATCAACAACGTATTAGTTGGACCAGTTGCCGACTACAACTTGGACTAATTTCTCCCCAAACCCTATCCATTTTTTTCAAATTAGTTACTAGTTTGGATTTAAAGGATGGGCAATGCTTGTCTCAAAACATTTTTCCGCACCCCATATGAACATAGGTTTGACACTTAACACTCCATCCAACAGAAATTGAACGATAGAGGCCAAGTTATGTTGTGTTGTTGAAGACCAAATCCCAATGTCAAATCTAGAACCACACATCTCCAAGAATTCACAATAGCTCCAAGTTGTGGACTTGCAAATTTTTGCCACACCTCATCACCCCTAGTAATGGTTTCCATTCCTTTCTAGACTTAACATCCATTGTTTGACATAGCAAGCCATTCACATTTAACATTAATAGGTACTATACTGAATAGTTACAAAGTAGACAATCCATTTTTTTGATGTCCCTGAAATAGTTTCTATGGGGTTAAATGTAAGTTAGGTGCTACACAATTTGGGATATGATTGAAAAATGTTGAAGGGTCTCATCTAAGCAATCTATAATATGCATAGTATCAAATGTAAAAATTTGACATTAAAAAACCACCATTTCATTATGAAGCGAACTTTTGAAATGATACAAGAAACCTTAATCATAGTCCATAAAATGCTTTATGGACTTTTATTACACAATCCAGATGTGGGATGTGTAAGAAAATCCTAATATATTTGTCATTTTATTTTCATGCTAAAATTACATTTGAATGCATACTTTCATAACTCATTTATCACCATGCCATATGAAATTGCTAAAGTTGGGAAAGTCCACCATTTACTATAGAAGAAAATTTGGGAGACAATTTTTCAAGGAAAATGACTTTAAGGCCCTACAAAACATTTGCCACCTATCAACTTGTGAAGAACCATTTTTTTCACTACTAGCCTATTCCACTAGTGATGTCATTGAAACATGTGTCACAATTTGGGAAGTAGACCAAGTTAAGATTTCTATCTCTCATGTCCAACTTTTGAATGACCACATTTTGTTAAGGATTTGTCTTGTGTGCCTTGGTTCTTGCAACCCGTTGCCTCTAATCATCGTTCTTTCTCTCACCCATTGCCTTTCATATGCACTAGCTTTTTAAAGCCATAAAGTCTTTAATCTTTGCTTCTTTAATTTCTTTATCTATTATATGCTCTTGAAGTTTTCAAACAAATGAACTTGCACATATTGAAATTGCATTAAGTTGAACACTTTCATGCAATGTTCTTGAAAGTTTTCCCAAAACACAAGGTTTCTAACAAGCAAAAAGACCTAAATTATCAATATCCAATGCATTTGTTTGATGAGACTTTTCATTTATATGTTTGTTGTAATGCTTCACTAAACCATTCCAATTCACTTTAATTTGTATTGTAACTTCTTGTGTGCAAGTATGCTAGTTTGTTCTAAAGACAGCTTGGAGGAGGTTTGTGAAGGTCAATCTAATGACTTTCCACCATTTTTTTCACTCCTTGCTTTGAATGTTAACATTATTTTTTGTAGCAATCTCATTATTGAACCACTTTCATGATATTGCATTGATTATCCTGAGTGGTGAAATATACTCTTGTGTAAGTCCAAATTCTTTAAGGTGTACCAAAATCTTGTCACAACGTCATCCTTTTTCTATCTTTTTTACCTAGTCCTTTTTTATCATGTGAAGTCACATTTATGGATGATTATGATGGAATCTAAAATTGTAATGGTCTAAAATAAAGCCTTTTACAATATTAAACAACTTTTGACTCATTATTTTTTATGGGGATCAAAATATAAGGCAAAAAATGACTACAATAAGGACAAGGCCCTTTTCATCTTGTGTGGTACACCTTAAAGGATTTTCACCCACTTAGGGTTCCTTTAGATAAACACTATTCAAGTCTATAGTTGGTTTTTTCCATGTATGGATCTAGTATTTTTTAGTGACTGGATAATTTGTGTAAGGTTTTGTTATCAAAAAATCAAGGCTTATGTCCATTATGGTGGCTGGTGGATACAATGTGATGAACACCTTATAGATGTGCAAAATACCTTAGCAAGCATCATGGCAACAATGTGTTGAAATCATAAACAAGTGTGGATGGTAGAAATGAAATTTAAATTCTTACAGAATATTTCACACTACTATAACAATAGGTTTGCATTTCACATGCATATGTTCATTAGTTTTGTCTTAAGTTTCAACAAACTTAACATTACAATTCATTCCCACATCATATTCATAGTTATTGAACATAACCAAAATCTACACTTCATAATACATTATAAAAAACTCCAAAAACAATAATGCAATTCATTAGAGTCTGTGTTTCTTTATATTACTAAGAACATCAATCCAAATTATAGCATAATCCCAGGTTTTGTTGAAAAAAATCCCAAAATAATACTTAAAATTTGTGCTATATCAAAACAAAGTTTATGGTTTTCTACCAAAAATGCTTCCAACTCTTCTTATTATTCTTTAAAAACTCCCTATCTCATCTTCTTTTCCTTCTTCCCTTGTTCTCCAGAACTCTCCCCCTTTTGAACCATCCCAAGTCACATCATTATTATCCAAAACAACAAGAATTCAAAATTCAAACTAAGTTCCCTGACTAATCCCTATCTTAATTGCCTTGTTCATCTCGAATCATATACTTACTTTACCCCCTTAATAGTGGAGTATGTCATGGCTTTCATTTTTTCCTTTAATTCAAATTTAACTATGTATGTACATTTCTTGCAACAAGTTGATTTGACCTAACTATTTGTTAAATCGTGTGCAAACTCACAATGACCCAATATATGTTGAACTATAGGTTCTCATAATAATGTTGACGAGAACAACATTAAGAGGTTGGGAGAAGTTGAATGATTGGGTGACATTGTTAAGAAACAAAAAGAGTAGAATGAACATTAACACCATTACATGGCATTTTGGAAAAAGGCAAAAGTAGAAAAAAAAAGCCCAAAATTGTGCATGAGCAAATTATGGACAAACGCAAGCAATGATGAACATTAAGTATTATTAATGATTTCATTTCAGAAACATTGACAGTTGACCATGGCCCTATGGGTAGAAAACTTGTGATGGCAAAGGCCATTTCTCATGTTAAGGTTTGTGATGATCTTCTTGATAATATCTTGCTTGCAAAGGATGCCATTCTTGTTGGATTGATTTTTTTTCCTCCCTAACATGTATGTTAAAGAATTGTTTAGATGGGCAACCTTTCCTATGGACTTTATTAATTGATTAATCACCACATAGGGCCCACTCAACATTGGTGTTAAAATATTTTTTCCATTATAATGTTAAAACATGGACTTTTGGGACTAAAACTTTTATCACTTTTGAAACACCCTAACTTGCATCTACCCTAGGTTAATCCACCTTAAATTATTATATGCAAATTTTTAATGTGTTATTTAATCCTATGTTATTATATTTTATTTCAAGTTATTTTAAATGATTATACCTTAGGATAAAATAAGTTATAATAAAATAAAATAAAATAACCTTGAATAGTTTAAAATATAATTTGAAATAACACATATTAATTTAAAGTAAAATAATCTAAGGTATAACCTAAGGTTAGTTAAATAATTTAACTTAAAAATAACTTAAAGTAAAAAGCATGTGATAAATTAAGATACTTTAAGGTAGAATAACCTATAATAATTTAAGGTGTAAAGGGTATAATAATTTATAATAACTTAGGGTTAAGTTCGAATAACTAGGGTGACTTAAAATAACATAAAGGGGTCCAATCATGATATAAGAAGCCACACATGCCCCCTTAGACCATTGCTTTTTCATTGTTTTTTTGAAAGATCTTCCTAAAACCTTTTTAATACATCTTTGAGAAAAACATTACAAATCTTTAAAGTTTTCATGATATTATTATGTTAAGGTGTATATTGAAAGACATCCCAAAATATGTCACAAAAAATAAATTTCAAATTGTGTTTTTAGTGTCAACTATTTTAAAATAATAGTTACGAATCCTTAAAAGTGTAAATTACATATTCATTACATTGATTCCAAATTTTTATGATATGTACATAATGTATTCACAATAAAATTTTATAATATTTTTTTATATTTTTATTTTTTACAATCCAAAATTCAAAAAAATTAAGCAGTGGTTACAATTGCTAATGGTACATTTTAATATGATTACACCCAATGTATAGCCTAAAGTAGCTTAAGGTATTTAAAACAACAACATCAAAAAACCCTATTTACCATAATAAATTATAGTAATGAATTATGTTAATTAGTAGTGAAACGTGATATTTATATATTGAAATAAATTTGACCAAGGTGAAATCACTAAGGTGAAATGAAGTTATTTCACTTTTAAGGTCCCATAGTGATTTAAGCTAGTAAAATACACCCCACTTTTGTATTAATGGAATATGGGGGTCACACTTAGCACTGAACTTCATTGCGTTGAAAATCCAACCTCATGATTAGCATTCAAACATTAACCCTTGGACCACTAATGTGGCCATCAAAAATGTATTGATTGAATTAGGAATCCCAACATGGTTTCCATCATCATGGCCTTTTAAAAGATCAAATATATCCTCATTTGGGGCCAGTGGTCTTAAAAAGTTGGCTCCATAAAAATATCTTGGGTTAACATTTGAACTAAAAGATTAACTATCTTCTCAATCCTTTGCCTTCCTTAACCCAAATGCATTAACCTAGGTCACTATGCTTGTAACTAAAACTTCCAATCATGCAAACCTAACCTCCATGGTGTTGGATTGGCCTTAAATTAGTTTGGTGGCTGACTTTTTTTTAGTTATACCTCTTGTTTTTTGGGTCCTTTGCATAATCATGGCCCTAATAATTACCAGCATTGGTGTTTTATGAGTAGCCTTGCCATAACCATAAAAACAATGATCAATGTCATGGCTATATGCATTTGCAATGGGAACATGGCTAGTTGGGTTTTAAGTTGGAACTTATGGCCTAAGGTGGATTATGATAATCCTTTTTCATATGAAGCCACCAAACTTACAATATTTGTCTTTTTTTCCTTGTTTTGCTTAATATGATGTGGAACCACCCAAATCCTATTTATCTCCCTTGTCTTTCAAGGGTGTATCTTTATTGGGTTGACCTTGTGATTATTAGGTTGATAATGCCAACAAATTCCTTGGGTTCTCTTTATTAAACCCAAGGGTGACCACCCATTCTTTCACCATGTTCATTTCAAATGATTCCAATAATTGGAACACGCTTGCTAAAGTGGGTTATGAAATACATAACATTTCACACCCAACATCTAAGCTCCTTGTCCAAAATCCCATACAAAAACTAAACCATAATTCCCATAACATGAACCCAAGAATGTTACACATGTATGGCTAAAACACTTACACTCACAAAAACATTTCACAAGGTCAATAACACTTGGGCACATTGTGAGGACAACAAGGTGGTTTATAATCATCAACCCAATCTCACCACAACTCCAAACAATGGGACATCCTAGTGATCAAATCTTAAATTATTTGTAATTACACATCCCAATACAACTGAACCTATTTAATGATCAAGATTGGGTGATAACCTTGTCTCATGTTTGGCCATTAATCACATCAACCATAGCCCTCAGGTTCATGTCAATGATAAAAACATGTGTGGGAAAGCACATAGTTTTTCACCTCAAGGGGGACACTTAGTATAAAATTTGGGATCTATGTGTGTCAAACGACCATTTTTAGGGGGGGTATTAAATAATTGTCCAACCTATTTTATATCACACTATTATTATTTAATTTTCTAATATATACATATTAAAACCACCCTATATTAATTATAATCCATTATTTCAAATTATTACATACCCTAAATTATAATTAAATTAATTATTTGAATAAAATGCACCCTATATTTTTACTCATGTATTTTTTACTTTTTTTATTAGTGTCCCCCCCC
>Ga0116229_10004404_pt1 | contig 23059 bp, 18 predicted proteins | sample S1TSphgellanicum_3_FD_87313 | JGI IMG/M metagenome (GOLD analysis project Ga0116229, IMG submission 87313) | Host-associated microbial communities from peat moss isolated from Minnesota, USA - S1T2_Fc - Sphagnum magellanicum MG | ecosystem: Host-associated > Plants > Peat moss > Unclassified...
AAATTATAAGACTGGATTATTTTTTACTATTAGAAGAAAGGATATTTTAAACCATTAATTTTTAGAAAATTTTAAAATCATCTAAAACCGTCTGTGCCTTGCAGGCACGGGTTACCACTAGTTACATGTATTTGACATACAGGCAAAGAGTGGGCTTTTGTTGGCAACCTTTCTTACATTGTGGTTTAGTAGCGGTTCCAGTAAGTACGATAACGAAACCGATTATAGTCAGGGAAATATTGGATTGGGCCAATAGCTGTGATTGCAATCTCCTCAAACCAGTGAAAACATCACACAAACAATACAACCAGTTAGCTGATTCAAGGTTCACGGAGGTTCAGTAGGTCATGTGGTAGGTATTAAACCTGAAAATCAATGATCAATCAAAGAATATGAGATGAGAGTAAATGGATACATTGAACATTATTTGCACACCTTGACATTATCTTCCCAAATACAAGAGCATACAGTCAATTTAACCTTATCAAAGATGAAGCGAGTAGCAACACGTTTCACAGTATCAATGCTTTGCAAATAGCTCTGCTCGAGGTATGCGTCTCCCATAAGCTAGAATCTGAAGAAAACCAAAGGTGGTTGTTACTGATCAAGCTTGAGTGCGAGGTTCATACAACAGAATCAACAGTTGACATAGTAATGCAGTTCAAGACATAGATGATTTTGTAACTCTTCATCGAGTGCCTCAATTTATCGGAAGAACTCTAGGGCAAACTTTATCATCAGCTTTTCTGTTCAATACTCAGGATGTTCATCTGCCTTTCAAAAGGCCCCAAAACAATCTTTGCCCAGTGCAAAGGCAATTCAATGGTGACTGCAATAGTGAACCAACTTCTAACATGGCTCTAGCTACGAATCCAATCCATGACACATGACAAGAATGAGACAAGGAGCCCATGAATAGAGATACGTAGGGGCTTCTCCCCAAGGAGGAAGTCAGCTTGCAAGACACTTGATGCTTCATTAAGACCTCTCTGCAGCCATATGTACTAATATTTATGTCTTGATAAATGAGATGAAAACTTGTATGAAATACATCAAAACATCAAGCTGATGTGCTAGAAGATAGCACTCAAATTTGCGGAGCTACTAGTCCTATTGATCGACAATTTTCTTCAGATGAACATGTACCTGCCTATCGATGTCCTCAGCAATAGGACTAGTGCCATCCAGGTGAAGAAGCAAACATGACTTCAACTGCAACAACGATTGCAAGTTGTTAGAAACAACACCATCCAGGAGAACGTGTTCATATAGTTCAGCTCCTCCTAGACATGGGATGACAAAAACATTTTAGAATGAAAACTCCCACTATCACCTCCACATGTGTTGCTTTGTCAATGGGAGGTCTTATTCTACCACTGACTAGTTACAATGTGGTAAATATGGCCTCTAGAGACCCGGAACCTGAACTGCCTGGCACTCATGACCTACCGCTACATCCCTTGCAATTGTACACATTCCAGTGCAAGGGTACATCGAGAAAAATCTGATTGTGAACTAGAGATATTCAGATTGACAAGAAAGAACTCCTGCAGAAATGATTACGTGCCCGGCCCACATCATCTGAATCCACTCTGTAGATCATTCTTGCCATCTCATGCATAATGACATAGGCAAGATCATCCAAATGGTCCGGCTGCAAAAGCATTGCAACATCATGGCTCCCGTAACCCCTTCTAATTGTATGCAACAGCTAAGGGCTGGATAATATTCTCAAGGCCCTGAGGATCCATTCCGTCCTTTTTTGTATCACATGACATGTGGTATACTTTTATTGAGTGTAAGTCAAGATCTGCTCAATTGTCAGCCACTCTACTTGAAACTGCTTACATAACTCCCAGTGCAAGCACCACACCTTAGCAACTGCATACACCCCAAAAAGTCCAGCATCACTGTAGTTTGTATTGAATGCCATCACACTCTCTGCCAGGTTTATCAAATGGTCTCACTACAAGAGCATTACACCCTACCGGTTGACATTCCTGTTGATGTCTCTGCTTCCGACCATGATCACGTTAGAAACGATTTAGATGGTGTCAGTCCACACCATTTAGTTGCATGGTACTACCCCATATTCTTGCCAGCCCCTGCATTCTTGCTCCATTTCCCCAACATTGTCTGCATGACTATCAGTGCAATAGAATCTGGATCTGTCCATGCTGCACCTTTTACAGCTACTGTAAAGTAGGCCAGTGGTACATCATCATCACGAAAACGAACCTGAAGTTCAGAAACAAGAAAAAAAGATCACTGTATGGTTTCTAACTTCTGGTAACACTGTGAAGCAAAGTGGCACTGGGATATTGAAAAAAAAACCAGCCAACATACTTTACACATTGTTGGAAGAACACTGAAAAGTTTGAGTACAAAATCTTGCTTGACACATCACAAGACAGAAGCCTGACCATACAGCCTGACCTCTGATCCTGTGAAAAAAGCTGGCTCCTTCTCCACAAGTTTGCCTGCAGTGATGGGGTTTGTTGAAAGATTCTTGAAGGACTCCTGTGTTGTCCTCACAAGTTCATCATGTCGCACAGCTCCAGCTGCAGCCGGAACCTGCAAGACTTGCCAGATGCCAGCAGCCATACAAATTCAGAAGCAATTGATCTGATTTTGATAATATAAAACAAAGGTTTTCAGAACTTGTTGTCTGTCAACTTGCTGATGACTGATGCCTCTGACCAGATACTTATCTACTCCTACTATATCATACAGCAGCAATTATGCTGTTTTGTGCTGCTTCTGATTTTTCTTTGCTCAGAAGCAGAGATTCAACCACAATTACTGCTAAAATGATAGCATGATTGGCACAATCAAGTTACCATTCGAGGTCCTGTGTAGTGTGTACTGATGTAACTCTTCAAGTCAGCTTGAGTTAGTGTGAATATTCTCAGCAGGCCCTAGAATTGTGTGGGACAGAGGGCTGTATTGGAATGCAGTGGCATGCAAATGATCAAACACCACCACCTCCACCTGTCCTTCCACCTGCAACACTTTGTTCTCCACACTCTGGAGTCAACCTCTAAACCCCCAATACAATTCCTCATGAATCTCCTCCCTACAAACTCTGCAATAGAAAACCCACACATCTACCTTTACAGAATCTTACATCTTTTGCAGATCTCATATTACAGACTTTAGGAGAGAGTAGGAAATGAGACTAAAAATTATGCAATGAGCTTTCTTGAACATCAAGAATTCAGTTGGTCAAAAATTGTTCTGCACAACATTCTCTTGACAACCAATCTAAGCACATGCCAGAAAAACATGTATCTAGCTTTGGCTAAATACATTACACAACCATATGCAACAACTTTTTGAAGCTTTTGTGCATAGCTTTTTCCTAAATCTAGTACTTGCATATTACCTAAGAGCTTGTGTGCTTGGCCATCAATCATGAAGATGAACTTGGCTGATCTGAAAATAATAAGTTAGCTGGAAACGGTACACTGTGCCTCTTCCATTTCCCTCAGAATAACATTACGTTCACGACTTATGTGGTCTTCATCAAATGACGAGTTCTGCAATATATCTGCTAAAATATTGACAGCAGCTGAAACGTCCTTCTTGAGCACTTTGGCACAGTATGTTGTCTGCTCCCGTGAGGTGTAGGCGTTAAGATGTGGTCCCATGTTCTCGATTTCTTGTTCCAGTTGCCGAAGACTGCGTCATTTGGTTCCTTTGAAAATCATATGCTCGAGGAAGTGCGCAGTACCATTTGTCGTATCAGCTTCAAAGCGACTTCCAGCATCAATCCACACACCAAATGTGGCGGAATCCGCTGAAAGATTGGACTCTGTCGCCACGCGGAAACCGTTAGGCAGTGTTGTCAGTTTCAATCCTGGTGTGCTAAGGATGGGTGTGTGATCGATTCTGCGTGGTACAGGCGAGTTGTAGCTCTGGAATCTTTCGTCAGGCACGGCCATGCCTGACCGCAGTTACTGTTGCTACTCTTTGCCATGCATATCTTGCCCTTCGCAGAATACTACTCACTGTCATCCTGCCAAACCGTGTACCATTTTTAGTGGATCAATATCTCAAGCATCTCCTCGATTAATCTTGTCGCAAATGGAGAATCAATTGAAAGACATTAGTAAGGACGATTGAAAACTTACAGTTTCAACACAAGCACAGTTGTGCGTTCTAATATCATGTCTCTTTCAAAACAGAAACTGCCGCAAAAGTTCCTCGTCACCTTTATCACATCAACTCTATGCAGAAAAAAATCAAATCAAGAAGAACTGAAAGCTGTATATACAAAAAGAGACTCCCACCTTTCTTGCTTCTGTGCCTCCCGGCCTGATCCACCTGTGCAGACGATCGAATAATAAAATCCACTCTCAGATCGAAGAAACAGATAGTCACCTTACAACCTGCAGGGATCCACCGTTCCTTATAATTAGACCGTCTGGTATCTGCATCAATTCTTCAAAAGTTCCTGTTCACCTTTTTTCCCATCAACTCCACGCAGAACAATATCAAATCAAGAAGAACGGAAAGCTTTACATACAAAAAGAGACTCTCACCTTTTTTGCTTCTGCTTGCCGGCCCGATTCACCTGTCCAGACGAGCGAACAACAAAATCCGATCTGCAGATCGAAGAAACAGATAGTCACCTCAACACTTGCAGGTATCCGCCACTCCTTATCATTACATCGTCTCGTTCTGCATCAATTCTTCGTCAACTTTTTCACATCAACTCTACACGGACAGAATTCAAATCAAGAAGAAATTAAATCTGTTCATACAGAAAAGAGACTCTCACCTTTCTTGCTTCTGCCTCCCGGCACGATTCACCTGTGCAATCAGACGAGCGAAAAACTAAATCCACCCTACAGATCGAAGAAGCAGATAGTCACCTCACCACCTGCAGGAATCCACCACTCCTTATGATGACATCGTCTGGTTCTGCGTCGATTCTGCGAGAAGATGAATAAACAAGCAGCTCATCGCGTAATGGCTCTGCACAATGTTATATTTATATGACCATGATCAATATTTTGTTCCAAAGGCTAACTCCTTAAGAAGGAAAATAAAGAATCTTTAGGAGTATTTTATTTTTCGAAATTGAATATTCAAAATTGATTAATTGTTTTGGAGGCATGTGCCACACCTGCCAAGGTACTACAAATATATGGAATGTTTGGAATCTAAAATTTTGAAAACTGAAATGTTTGAATTTCGATGTGTGAATATTGAAAATTGAGAAATGTTTGGAATCTAAATTTTTGAGAATTAAAATGTCCGAATTTGGATGTGTGAATATTTCAAACTGAAAATTGAAAATTGAAATCTCTATGTGAAACTTTTGGAATTTGAAAATTTTGAAAATTTGAAAACTGAAAATTGAAATCTCTATGTGAAACTTCTAGAATTTGAAATTTTGAAAACTGAAAACTAAAATTTGAAATCTTTTTGTGAAATGTTTAGAAGGAGTCTGAAATTTTGAAAACTGAAATGTCTAAATATTGAAAATTGAAAATTGAAATGTTTGAATGTTGAAAATTAAAAACTGAAATGTTTGAATATTGAAAATTGAAATGTCTTAAAATTGAAAACTGAAAACAAAAATGTCTGAATATTGAAAACTGAAAACTGAAATGTTTGAATACTGGAAATTGAAATGTCTAAAACTTGAAAATTGAAATGTCTGAATCTTAAAAATTAAAAATTGAAAAACCATTGTCATTCAGAACAATGATGGTCAAGTTGATATCTAAATGCATTGTTATTTCCATCTCTTGTAAAAACCACCAAAATGTTCAATAAACTTCTCTGTTACACATTGTATTGCCTCTACTAGCTCCTAGCAAAATTCCTCTTTTCTCCCTAATCTTTCAAACTTTTGCAACAAGTCTATAACTCATTCTCACTCCAAAAGTTCAACAATGAGACAAAGGGGAAAATAAAGAATTATCTAACCTATAAATATTTCCAATGCCCACTTCTTAACTTGAGGACCCAATGTGAAGAAATATTGGAATCTTGCCTGAGAATTTAACATGAAGCCTCCATCACCACAAATAGGTACAACTTTCTTCTCTAGATGAAAGAGACAGGTTCTTGCTACCAATGGTAATCCTGCTCCCATAGTTGTTAAAAAATTGTCAAGGAGAAATGTGTTGAATTCATATGCCTACATACACACACTCTTTACATACCATCCCATCAGTGCATTCCAATTTTTTCCTTTTTTGGTGCACCCAACAATCCTTATCAAAAACCTTTGACTAAAAAATCCACAAAAAAATGATTGATGCCAAGCTCTTCAATGCAAGTGTGATTGAGAACCTCTGAAAACTTCTTCCCCACAACACATACTAGAGAACAAACATTGTAACATCTTGCAAAGCAAACCTTGAACATTCCTAAAAACACAATAAGAAACAAACTTGTTAGAAGGTAATCCATTTCTCATGATGACTCATGATGGGAAAATCTTTGTACTTGAAAGAAAGTTGTAGCGGAAAAAAAAGGATAGACATGAAAATGGAGAGTTATGAACTGAAAGTGGATGAACTATGTTGACCCACATTTATCATTATCTAAGCAAATAATCCCGTTAGCTGACAATTCTTGTACTATGACATGTTTTCACAACCAGACATTTTAATAGCTTTAGATGCTAATAAAAGTTGACCCCATAGAAGATGCTTTAAGGAAAAACCTATCTAGATTAGGTTTCAAACAATCACCAAAACCCTAACCCAGAACCAAACAACTTCCCAAAACTAAACCTAAAAAGAAAGCTACCCTTTTTACACCAAAATACTTCCTAAAGGTCATTATTAAGTATTTGCTTATGCCACATACATTAAGCAATTTACCTCATGATTTTATGCTAGAAATTAAAAGCGGGTGGAAATCTAATCAATTGCCAACTTTTGCACTTTAGATGACATGAATCCCACATATTTGCCTTACCAATCTAACAAAACCAATGCCCAAAATCCCATGACTCAACTAGACAAACCATTGACTATAGAGAAGAAACTAAATACTACAAAAGTCTAACTTACAACATAGAAAAATCTTAGACCATTTGTTTATTATAGAACAACAACAAATGAATTTGGTGAATATCGACAACCCAATCATCTCTACTATTACAATTTGTAGTGATAACAAAATACATCTCAAGGGGAATAATAATCTGCAAGTTGCTAGTGAGTCACAAAGCCTTGGGAAGAAATGCATGGAATGTTTCCAACACCTAGAGGGTGGCAATAATTGTTGCAAATCAAACCTATAGAATCCCATGAAAGCTTTGAGAATGTGAAACTGCAAACATGATATATAACAAGCTATTCTAAATCTTCAAAGTTAGGGGTTCAAGGTTTTGGGTTTATGTCAAATTTCAAACAAACACATTTCTGAGTACTAGAACAACCCAACTACCATTAGGCTAAGATTGAAAAAAAAGGGTTGTAACAAGGTTAAACTTTCAATACTTGCCATTCTGAATTTGTCAAGGTTAAACCATGGATGAACATATGCAACAATTGATGAATTACTATTGGGGAACTTATCAATTCATGAACACTCAATAGGGCTATTAAATTAACAACCATGGCACGAGCATGCCAACAAGTGGACCTCAAGCCTCCTCTCCCACTAAGCTCAAACCACACATTAGTAGATGAAGCTACACTACTTTTGGCATGCATAGACATGGCAAAGGAGGAGGAGGCAAGATTCTTTAGCATGGATAACCATGGAGCACACAAGCTTGGTGTAATGGAGTCCAACTTACAAGCAATCTAGAAGCCTAAGCAATTAGTGCCAAACATTTTGGCACTCCATTTTTTAAAAGCTTGAACCAAAACATATATTTTTCAGCAAATTCCTCATCATGCGCAGGGCAAAAGTGGCCTAATACATTGCTAAACACACCACATGCAACTATTGCCTTGTCAACCATGCATGTGCTTCAACATCATTGTCTAATTCACAAGCCACCATTAGACTTTCACATGTTTCAAAAAAGTTTTGCCTTGCAAATGTAACGAAATCCATAATGGAACCCCACAAAAAAACCCATCAATACTACAGTACATAATCTTAATGTACTTAAAGTTACATCCACCCAAACATGAAAAGTACATCCATTTGAAATTTTTCATTATGTGAACACTTGTCATCTTCACATTGGCCAATGAGTGAGCCAAAATTTTATCCCCAAATCTTGCACAGATGCATAGTCTTTTTCCTATGGGTAAAGCCAATCAACATCCATGGAAAGGGGGAAAAAACTATGAAAATGCATTTTATAAAACAATCTTTTGGCATTGTGATAAATTAGAAGACATGGATGCACAAAGGGAAGGGGATAGGAAGAGAGCAACAAAGGTCATGGGTTGCAATTCAGGAGATGGATAGCTAACAACAACCACAAGAATATATCATAGACCTAAATTTTTTTCCCCCTCCAATTTGTGATATCAAAAAGTTGGTGAAATTTCCCCCAAAATTAACGAATTATTCAAATTTACACATGAAAAAAAAATCCCAAATTTTCCCAATTATTTTGTTGGAAATGAGAAATATCATCAAAGAACAAAAGATTACATGCAAACCCACTAAAACTTATTTAAATGATTTTTGCATTTTTGTGGCATAACGCAATGTATCCCAATGTCGGGCAATTGTTAGATTCTCCATAGCCATGGGCATAACATGTCAAAACAAGGCAATGCATTGTTCACATGTTTGAATTCACACATTAGGATCCTCCAAATTGATTATTGCCATCACATCTTATTGGATTGAGGCAAGTAGTTTGAATTCATCACCAAACAATAAGGAACATAATTAAAAATATGAAAGAAAGGCATGTCAATTGAATTTATACCCAATAATTAGCCATGGTAGTTTGAAGACCCAATTTTGAATATGATTTTTATAGGTTGAATTTCTACAAACCACATTTCATTGTCTACACCATCCATTTAGTTAACTCATCCACCTCAAGATGGTTTCATGAAGTAATGTGATGATCAATCAATATTTTTTCACAAAACTTTTTGGAACTCCGCATAAAATTCCATACCTTGGTTGATGAATACTTTGACTAGACCATTAAATGAATAAATCCAAAAATGCATAAACAACATTTTCATTACTATGATTCTTCAATGGCACCAATTCTAGCCATTTTAAAAAATGTTCAATAATAATCAAAACATATTAATTATGTTGGATGGTCAAATTAAGTGATCAACAAATCCAAACTTCATTGATATTCAAGCCCCATGATGGGTGATGGCTAAAAATGAAGTGTAGGTGCATTGAATGAAGTTCATTGTTAATGGGTTTTTCTATATGCTCATCAATTGATTGTATGTTTTCTATTTCAATTAACATGTTCAAGAAAAATAGCAACAAGTACATACAAAAACAAAATTTATACTCAAATTATAATCAAGAAATTAAATAGAACTAAAAAATGAAATGCTTCATTCCATTACAAGTTTGAAAAAAAGAATAGGAAAACAAAAACAATCCCCTTATGAAAGAGTCTAAATATTATCTTATAATGAATATCCTCCAATAGTAACTAGTCGGTATAAATTGTTATATATTTAAAACTCAAATCTAAACTGAAAGGACCCACTTGTTCTATCACTATTGGTTTTGTTCATCATTGGTTCTATTCATTATTGATTAAAACATTATAATGCTTCAACATACTATTGAATCTATTCAATACCAGTTCATCGCACTTTTTTTATAAATAAACAAGTTATAGTCAAAATTTTGGATAACATTACCCCCCCCCCCCCCCCCCTTGAAAACTAGATTCATCCTCAAAATCAAACATCAAATTTGCTTACTCTATTCCTACATCTAACTCATCAATAGGTCCAACTACAACTTGTTTCAATAATAGATTTAGTTAAAGTACTAGGTTCCTATTTTGGTTTTCCAGCAACATGTGTGTGTATTCTAGAATCATTATTGGAGTTATAAAAACTTTTAATGCATGTAGGGCAATATCGATCATAGTAACTTTTGCACCTACTCTAATCTAAAATAGTATTAATGGTACAACCTTAGGAGTAATGTGTATCTCTAGGTCTCCTACTTGGGTGCTTGCGATAATGACATGTGCAACAATAGGTATTGTTGGCAAAATAGGTAAAAGGCAAGGTATGTTTGTAGAACTAAATCTTCCTCACATTAATGATGGCATTTCAGCAATAATAACAATCAATTCATTTTGAATACCAATCGATGCTAGCATTAACCCCATAGATGGAGTCATTTGGGATACTCCAACACCTCCTTTAGTTTCAAAAAACTTTGAAGTTGAACAGTCATACCTATATTATGGAAATTGCACTCAATAGGCAACATGCTTCATTTTCTCAAAATCTATTAAAGGTTAACTAAACTTTAAAAGTCAAAAAATAGCAACAACTTGAGTATCTACAACAACTCTGCCAACACACCATCTTGACAATAGTGTTTTGACCCCTATTAGCCCACAATTGATCATTTTTGGCATGTTAATTATCTATTGACATGAAATATTGCCCCACAACACATTTAGGACATGCAACTTTGCACTTTCACATTCCTACATGTTTTTGCAAATTGTTAAACTTTGGCACTAACAATTTTTCTTTACCTTCAATCTCATTACACACCTTGCACCGAACCATCATCAATTTCCCATAACATCCAATTGCAACCTCTACTCATGGTAATTTTGCAACCCACACATCTTGAAAAACACAATTTAATTCCCAATCCTTTTTCCTATGTTTCCTCTCTGAATTTTCTAGGATTGATTTTAGAAAAAGGGTATTAACATCAATAGAAGGTTCACTAAGATTAGGAGATGATGTAAGTGAAAAGGGATTGGATACATGGGACTTATGAGATGATGAAGTTATGTCTACTAGCACTAGACCTTGGGCACTAAAGAAAAAATTATACTTAAAACTTTGAGGTGGCTATAGAAGGTTCATGGTGAAGGAGCTCAAAATGTCTAGAAGATAAAAAGCACCAAAAACAAAATTAACAAATATCACAAGAAACTTCAAACTTCTTTACTTGAAAAAATTGTCATAAGCTTGAAGCTCAACTTACTAAACCTCAAACTTGACCTCAAAAGTAAGCAAGTGTGATGCAAATTTGAGTAACAATGCAAAGAGTTAGAAAAACAAAGAAAGAATATGATGAATGTAAAGTTTGGAAGATAGGGCAAAAATTTATCTACAAAGATGAAGTTCATTACAATCTTCACAAACTCCAGTGTTACAACAAACTTCCCAAGCTCCATCACTCGCACTTTTGCAATGGCCTATGTCTATACTTTTATGTAATTAAGCCAAACCGTATTGAGCCGTTCAATGTTGGTCTAGAAAGTTGAAACCCTAAACCTTGAAGAACACTTATTCTCTTCAAGTGCACTTGATGTTGATGCCATTTCCCCTAAACCATATCACGATTTCCTATAATTATTAGGGACCTACTTAATGAAGGATCAGTGAAGTCCAAGTTCATCAACACATAGAGGATGCAACACACATTAATGCACATTAATGGAAGGTTAAAGAAAGACAACAATTTGGGTTCATGGAGTAGTGGGGTGGATGGATACAAAGTTCAAGAAATTGGAGAAGGGGAGGCGATGGAGCAAGATCTCAAGGGACTGGCTGTCAACATGGAGAAGAGGGAGATCAAAGTGAGGCAATCTTCGATGGCATGGCTTCGCCCTGTCTACAATGCTGTCCATTATGGCAATCGAGATGACGGCTAGCTCTAGATCTAACAGCTTGGAATACGGCAAATCCTATGGAGTTAAACCTTTGGATTTAACAAAGGTGTTGAACAGACCTCTCAGAGCTCACCACTTGGCGAAATTTTGCCCCAAAAAAAACGCTGCAAAGGACCAGTTCATGGTGGTCAATTCTGCCAGGTCCTAGTGTCTGTTTGCCTAGCAGAATTGACCACCAAGGAGTCATTCTCTAGAACATAATGGTTTTCAAGTGACCTTTTCTATCTCTTTTTAGTCCCCTTACAAAGGCACAATGGACAGGTCTCCTTGGATCTACCTGACCTAACCATTGTTCAAAATACACATGCTCATGAAAACCATTACATTATGGAACATTCCACAAATCATGAAAACCATTACATTATGGGACATTCCAGGTACAACTTTCCTGTAGGGTGAGCCAAAATTTTCAGACAGGCAACAAAATGGGCACAATGGCTGGCACATTCCATAAGCTCTTTTAGGTCACACACTTACTTTTTATGGATTTGTCACCAAAGGCTAATTGTTTTGATCACACACACACACAATGTGTGGAGCCCAGGAATTATCTCATTTGTTAGTTTGCACTTCCAACCCAATGACAATAAACCAAACCCTGATGTCCATCCAGGCGAGCTGAGAATTCTACATGTTATTATTGAGATTTCCAATCCAAAGTGGTCCAATTGTAGAAGGCTTTGGAAGTTTGAACAAGGGTTTTTAATGCAACAAGGACAAGACTAGCCAGTGAGCTTGTGATTGCCCTCATAATTATTTTTTCAAAGAGAGGGTCATATGTAAGTAGTTGAACAAGGGGTGTGTGTCACAATGTGGCCTTGCCATTTACATTAAAAAACTATATTAAGGCAAAAGAAGAATTATGGAAACTCAAATCTTTCACTATGCAAAAATATAATCGTCAAAAAATCCTCTAAAAAGAAACCAAAATCCTTCAAGATATTATAACTCTATAACTAATCTCAAGTTTCAACACAAGCCAAAATATCATCTTTCAAAACTCCTCATATAAAAATAGAACTATTACCTAGGGGCCAAAATCCATTAAGCTACTAGGTGTACTCTATCTATAATGAATCTAAACACAATATCGGCAAGGCCGACAAAAGCCAAATTTGGTCTTCTCTTGTCAGTAAGTAGTGTGTCTTACATGCTTCATTTCAAAACACTTTTATTTCAAGAAGAAACAAAAGCAGAAAAGTGGAAATCTCACACCATTGGTACCGAGTCAAAAATCATAGGATCAGATTTGAGACTGATTTTCCCTGGGACCGATGATGATGGATCTGCAGACAGACTGATTGTTGTGATTTTTTCCCTCACAACACAACAATCAGTCTGCAAATCAGTTCTGAACAAGAAAGAATCTCCCAAAATGCACAAGATGACAATCTACCACAACATACAACACAATATCCAACATGCCATCTCACACTTTAAAAAATTATAATTGAGACAGAGATAGATGAAGAATCTCAGAGCATAGAACAAATTGTTGTTCAATGTTAGAACTCAGAGATAAATAAATAAAGAAATAAAGAAAAAACTCTCAACAACAGAATAAGAGAAGAGAAAAAAAAGACGATCAAAGTCCTAACAAAAGACAACACCTGAAAACGCAAAACACACAATCGAGAAGAATAGTTTTATATAACCTGTTTATTATTCCTGTTTATTTCATGTTTCCCCATGAAAATGTTCCCAATTATTAGGGAATATTATTAAGGAATGCGGTGGTGGGTTTCCACGAGGTGGGTGGCCCCATCCGCCCACTATGGAAACTCACCCAAGTCTTAAGTCTTAAGAGCATCTCCACCCATAGCAATAAAATGGCTTCTACACTATATTTTGGATGAAGTAAAGTAATTGAATAGCATAGTAGTAGCTTTACCATTCCAGCATCATCTTGTTGGGTGTTAATTTATTTTCAATTTTTTTGGCTCTGGCAGTAACAATAAGAATTTTGCTCATGAAATTTCAGCACTTTCAAAGATTTGACCATGTAGACCTAGAATAAACAAAATGACAATGTACATGTACACTACACAAGGTAGCAACAAAAAAAAATTTAGAACTTCCCACATTGTGGGTAGTTAATTTTGAAAAATATCGGCATTTACTGAAAAAAATTAATTATTGCTGGAATGGTAAAGGTACTTCGGTAGTGTGAAACTCACATAGATACACACATATTTCCCACCTCTTGAACTATCAACATGACTCTCAAACAATGGCTCATACATAGAGATAGAGAGAGAGAGAGAGGTCTTTACATATGTGTGTGTGTGTGTGTGTGCATACATGTAATAAACTACTAGGACTAGTACTCTATGTAATGTATGAAAGCAACTGTGATCTATGCAGAACTAGACCAGACTTGCAGAGGAGTTGATGACCATGATGAGAAATTGTGAAGCAGCTTTTGCCATTGTAGATATCAGTAGCAAGAAGATGAAATGAGATGAGATGAGATGAGATGAGAAGATTGTTGTATGGCATGGTTATGATGATGATGATGCTGATGACAACAATATTTCCAGCTTGAAAATTGCATGGCAGATCATGTAGTAGCAATAGCAGTAGTAGTTGTAGTAGTAGCAGTATTTCTGAATGAAAAAAAGAAGAAAAAGATGATCAGTACCATGTAGACTGTAGTAAACTGTACTTGTGAATGGCAGAGTATAGTCTGACTGAAGCGTACAATCTCTTTCTCTCTCTCTCTCTCTCTCTCGCTCTCTCTCTCTCTCTCTCTCTTTCCAAGCAAACAAAATACTGGAGAATCTGGAAAATTGGGGGTGTGGTCTTTGAGATGGTAGTTGGGTTGTTGTCCTCCCTGCCTGACTGGTCTTTGAGATAGTAAAGTTTCCCACACTCCTCCCTGTGCAGTTTTTTGAAATTTGAAAATTAGCTAAGGAGCCTAGGTAGTTAGTAGTAGTAAGTAGTACACAATAGACAGACTTCACATCAGAGCTGAAGAAGAAGAGGAAGATGTAAGTACCATGATGGAGGTACAGAGAGAGAGAGAGAAAGAGAGATCCCGCCAAATGAGAGAAAAAATGAGCAGCAGGTAAGTATGTAAAACTGGTTAAAGCATCTAGAGTTTTGTTTGTTGTCAGATGTGGCCTTCCCCAGTAGCCCACAAGTACACTTCCTCTGCAAAAGTAGTACTAGTCTACAGTCAGTCTGCCTGTGTGTAGTAACTTAGTAGCTGTGCAGCTTCTTTCCTTCGGCTGCTGCATTGGGTGGGTTAAGAAAGCCTCTAGCAAGCTCCAGTCTTTTTATCTTTCTGCTTGTTGGGAGGTTTTCTCAACTACTGATTGCAGCAGCAGGAGATTGAGGAGCTGCATTTTGGGGGCTCTTCGCAAGCAGCTTGGGGGGGATTTGTTTGCTGACTTGCTAATCTCAGATTTGGGTGTTGCGGAGCTCAAGAAAGAATGCATTTTTTGTCATGACGCTTCTTCTTCTTCTTCCTCTTCTGCTTGGTTGGTTTTAATGGAGTTTTGAGTGTTATTGTCTTGCAAGTGAGACAGCATTGTTGGCTTTTTTTTTTCCCGAGTTATTTTTTGTGGTGATTTTGGAATCATTCTGTGTCATTTTAGCTGCTGGAGCTAGTGATGCTGCTCTTGAGGACAGTAGGGGGTAATGGTGTATACATTCTGTGAAGAAGTTTTGGAGATCATTAGTTTTTTTGTGGGAGGATAATATCAGCTTTCTTCTTGCATGGTTTTAGTGAGACAGGGTTGAGTCGTCATTGCAAGTCAGAGGTTTGTAAGCATGGTACTTTGACAGAAGAAAGACATTGCAGCAGCATTTCGTCTGATGTTTTTTGGTCACCCAAAGAGCATTGGAGAGCTTGCATTTGTGAGGGAAGGGATGGATTTTAGCATGGCCTCATCAAGTTCTGCATGCCGAATTGTTTTCTTATGCTTGCTTTCCTGTTCCTTCAATACATTTCAGCTGCAATGTCAGGCCTTTAGACCTTCGACATTGTTGCAAGGAGGCTCTTTGGGTGTTGTCCAAGGTATTGATGATGCAAGGCCAGTTCCACCTGAGAAACAGCTGCCTGCTGAACATGCAAGATTTGGGTATGAATTTGTCTACTATTTTGAGCTTTCTTTTCTGACTCTTTTTTTCCCCCTCTCTTCTGTTTTTCCATATTTCCAACAACTCAACCTGAAGAAATGGAAACCATGGATGTTGCAGGAAGGTGAAGGAGATCTTACCCAGGAACTCCGAGCACAGGGAGTTACAAGAGTGGTGTAACACAGGGAATCCTATTGATGATTGCTGGAGATGTGATCCAAACTGGGAGCAGAACCGTCAGGCATTGGCTGATTGTGCAATTGGGTTTGGCAAGAATGCAGCAGGTGGGAAAGAAGGCCAAATCTATGTTGTCACTGATGACAGTGATGATGATGCTGTTAACCCTAGAAATGGTACACTGCGCTGGGGAGTCCTTCAAGCTGAGCCTCTCTGGATTATCTTTGAGCGTGACATGAAAATCCAACTTCAGCAAGAACTCATCATGATGAGCTACAAGACAATTGATGGTCGTGGCTACAATGTTCACATTGCTGGAGGTGCAGGCATCACTATACAATACATTCAGAATGTGATTGTTCATAGTGTCCACATTTATGATTGTGTGCCCACAGGCCCTGCAATGGTTAGGAGTTCTCCTGACCATTTTGGGGAGAGAGGTCAATCAGATGGAAGTGCTTTCAACATCTTCAATTCCTCAGAGATTTGGTTGGACCATTTGTACCTTGCCAATTGTGCTCACTTGTTGATTGGTGCCATAGAAGCTTCCACTTACATCACTATCTCCAACAACTACTTCACACAACATGACATGGTACCCACCACTGCCACTTCTATAAATCTCAGAAATTTTTATGGCTTTGTACCAATCTGGATATTGCCTTCCCTTTCACTTTGCACATCACCACATAAACAAAAATGATACATTGGATGTGGATTGTGTGCAGGTGATTTTGCTTGGTGCTCATCCTGAGGACACATTTGATGTTGTCATGCAAGTCACAATTGCATACAACCATTTTGCATCAGGCCTTATTCAGCGCATGCCAAGGTTGTTCTTCTTACAAAATTCATGGTGACAAACCTGAAATGTTTTCAGGTGCATGGAAAATTCTTGTTATGAATGTGAGAGGGGGGTGCTTAGTTTAGTGCCAACAACCCCCTGAGCACAAAAGACTTTCCAACTGCAGCAGTAGTAGCTCATCTGATGAATGGGACCTGCACTCATATAACCCACCCACTCTTTGTCTGAATTGTGCAGGTGTCGCTTTGGTTATTTCCATATTGTGAACAATGATTACACAGAGTGGCAAATGTATGCAATTGGAGGTAGTGAGAGCCCAACTATTCTAAGTGAAGGCAATCGCTTCACAGCTTCAAATGACAATGCAACTAAAGAGGCAAGACTATCTCAGACACTACTTCTACTACTACAAAAATTGATATGTAAAAAAAAAGACTTTCTGTGAAGCAGAAATATATCATCAAAGTACATTTCCTTTCTTTTCCATTGTCTATGACACTGCGTCTCAAAGAGAATTCTAACAGTGCAGTGCTTTACACAAATCACTTTCTTTCAACAAGAATGTGGCTAAACAGATTTGATCCTATCTTCACAGGTTACCAAGCGCATTGATGATGGGGGTGATGATTTCGGTGACTGGGAAAACTGGAACTGGAGATCTTCTGGTGACATGTTTGAGAATGGTGCTTTCTTCACTGACTCTGGCACTGATGATATTGACTCATCCTTATATGCCAAAGCCACCAGTTTCTCTGCCAAGCCATCATCCTTTGTGGCATCCTTAACAGCATATGCAGGCGTACTCCAATGTGGACCTGGGGTATCTAATCTATCTTAAACCTAACCCATTTTTTCAGTCACAGCACTTTTTTTTTGCATAGATCATGTGGTAATTGACATTTACAAAAATGCTCCAACAAATGTAACTGTGCAAGTTTTGGTTCAGATGATTTTGGGATACTTCTTCAAGGTTAGGGATGACAATAATTCAGCACTATTGGCACAGACAGACAGACAGAGAGAGAGAGAGAGATGCTTCCATTATGTATTTGCTCTTATGTGTTCTGGCTTTTTGTGTGTGTGTGTACCAGGGATATGGATCAGTATGTGGAATTGATGATGTGGACTTAGGACCACCAATGTCTATGTCTGGTGCACAGATCTGCCACTCTCCTTGCCATCCTGTTTACTTCTTTTCCCTTGCCCTTTGCTGTTTGATTCTATGTGCATTGAGAGACGATATGCACATCATACTGATATAGTTTTGAAAACTTTGAAAACCTGAAGATTGAAGTTTTCTCTCAAGTGCTTTTTGACAACTGCCTTTTGGAAGAATCATGAAAACAGAGATTGTCTGTCTTGAGGAGCAGCACAACCATGATGGGTGGTTGGCAAATTCTTGACAAATTTCAAATTTCTGTCTTCACCACCAAGTGCTGTCCACAACAAACATTGATATTAGTTTAGAAATTAAAACTATTTGGCTTTAGCTTTTGGTTATGCATTAAATGAGCTATATCTGATTTCTGACCTACCTATGGCAAAAAAAAAAATTGCCCCATTGTGTAGGCAGCTGTTTTGTCCATTGAGAACTGAGAAACATTGGTGAAATATTTTTTCAATGCTCATCAAGAGCAATGGAATGAAACTGACAACAGTTGGTTTTGTCATGCTAACTTGAAATGTCTAGGACTGATGATATTTTGAGCTTGGGTCTCAGGGTACACATGTTTTCCAAGCCTCACATGGACTTCAGCACTGCTAATATTTAAGCAGAACTACAATAGATTGTCACTTCATACATGTCAAGAGCTTAGATCAGCTCTGCCACAGTAGTTCTCATGTCAAAGATTAGTTATTTACATTTTCTCAACCTTACCCATAAAACCAGTAGGAGACTATTAATAACAATTCACCTGGACCAATCAACAGCAGTTTTCTGGCTTTGCTGCACCCTTTGCCAGCGTCTGCAACCTGTTCCTAAATACAGGCCCAAAACCATTTTGCTGAGCTAGACTGGCATGTTATCTCCATCCAAAACTTACTGTACATTGCACCAGTGGAGTTGCTCTTCAAACATATGTGACCAAACCAAAAATTTAGTCACATTATTTCTTTTTGTAATCAGAGGAAGCAAGTGCAGGAAGAAACATTATCATGCCAAAAATGAAATGGTAAAGTTTGCAAAGCCTTGGTGCTTCAAAATATCTCCCATCTTCCAATGGTGAGAAGCAGTTCTAATGGCAGCTTTTTACTGATCTTTGATTGTGTTTTCTTGTTATAAATGGGAATGGCATTGGCAATTTCCACAGAATCATCCTCTGCTCCTTACAGGGGGGATGCACTTTTCCTTGGTTGCTCCTCTCCTCTAAATAAGGGCAGTTATAATTCCGTGTGCGGACAAAATATGGTAAACCGCATGTGAGTGAGCAATTGAAGCTCTAAGAATCTAATTGCCTTGATCACAACTCTCAAGTTGCAAAAGCCTCTCATCTAACCACCTTATAATGTCTTGTGTGATTTCTTCCTTCTGAGGTTCAAACAAAATGTCATGTAACAAACCATCATAAAGAATTATGTTCTTATGTTTGGTTGAAGCTTGGTCATAGAGCTCTTGAGATCCCTTGGGATCAGTCACTTGGTCATCAGAACCATGAAGAACCAACAATGGGATGCTCACATTAGTTAGCCTCCTCAGTAGGTAACTACTCAATCGAAGAATTTCAGTCCCTGTCCGGATACGAATAGGCCCTGTATAAACTAATGGGTCAGTGTATTTCGCCACTAGGGCTGCTGGATCACGACACACCGCCAGTCGCCTGTTTGCACCACGAAATTGATACCTTGGAAGTAAGACAGAGAAAAGAGGAGCAACCGCCTGAAGAATACAAGTCAAGAAAATTTTCAGAGGTGAGCTAATAATGCATGACTATCACAATAGAGTGGGAAGATATAAACAGCTCCAGTCCTAAAAAGAGGGAAATGCTTGTAAGATACAGACAACACTCAGTGCTCTAATGTAAAGGAGTGAACAAGTCAAAGTCTGAAACAGAAAGTGGTCGGGAAGAAGAGATGGCTACCCCAATCACAGGATGCGCAGGCTTCACTTTCACAGCTACAGATGACACCACAACTCCCTGGAGTTCCTTCTCCATGTCAGGTTGTGAGGCCACCTGCCAAAAGAAGAAACTTTTATTGGTAAAAAACCTAAATTTGTAAGGACTGGGGAGTCTTCAGGCACAGAAGTAGGGATCACACAGCAAATAATTCACCCCATTACTTGAGTTAGCTGTTGTACAATTCTGATCACTCAGGCAGTTGATCTGCAAAAGCAACAGTAGCTGATTTGCCGTCATATTCTGAAGGTGCTTGTATCATGGAGGGGATGTTGAGAAAAACAAACAGAAACAGGAAAAAGACAAATGATAATGCTGGCATTCTCATGGAGTATAGAAGATGATCAGTACCTTCAGAGCAATTGCCCCACCTGTTGAGTGTCCAAACAGAAAGCATGGAATGCCTGGATACTCAGCTGCTACTCTTCTATAGTACTCTTTCTGCATGCAACCCAAAAGAGCTCAATCAGTGAACCTTCTGTAAAGAACTCACCCTCAATGTCCAGGGAGAACAGCTACAAGCCCTGGTTTACATGTTTATACCTCACATGCAAAAGAGAGCCCAACAACTCCAACTACGGCTAATGAAGCTGCTCCAACACTACCTTCAAGACTACTACAACTAAACAAAGAGTGAACTCTTCTGATGTAACATACCACATCTGAAACTACATGGTCAAGTGCTTGCACATAACCATGCAACCCATCACTTCCTCCATGTCCTGCACAAACAGTCCAAACATCATTACAGTACTCTGCAATGTAATTTCCCCTCAGAAGGGATTCAGTTGCAGAAACAAATGGAAAGAGACCAGGACAAGAAGGAATCTCCTTACCGATCCAATCCATGCCAAAGACTCCATAGCCTTGAGAATTGAGCTGAATTGCAAATTGTGCATACCGCCCACTGCCACACAGAAAATCAAAAAACAAGCATTAAAAATAACAAATGTAAGTAAAACTGGGAGCAAAACACAGCAAAAGGTTCCCACTCAAATTACTAATTGTACCTGTGTTCATTAAGTCCATGAATCAGAACCAACAATCCTCTGCAACCAAACCCACGATATCACCACTTTATGAGAACATGCAACTCCAGAGAAAGCATTGAAAAAATTTGCAAGCTGCATTAGAACAGTTCCACAAAGGTGAAGCCCCTGCCAAGACCAATTTTTTGGTCATGTTCCTTCCAACATGCTTCTGCTTTATTTTTGTTTTAGCAGATGGAACTTAGCTGTGAGATGAGAGTTTATTCCACAAGCTGAAGATTTGACCATCAATCAATCAAAGTGTGCATGAGCTAACAACAAACTTCCAGTCACATCTTGAAACCCTAAAACCACATTCCAACTGACTGATGTTCCCCCAGCACAATCGAGCTAACATCCCATGTCATTGTCATTGGTTCATTTGATGCCCACACTGTGAGCTTGATTTTCTGCTCGAAATTCTTTGATAGAGCTTCTTAGCTCTTGAATTGGAAGAAAATTGTCTTGGAGACATGATACAAAAAGCTTGAACTCAAAACCCTAATTCTTGATTCCTTCCCACCCATTCCACAAAATTGCCCCCTTTGTCAGTCTTTCTTCTTCTTCTTCGTAATATCGCTGCAGAAAAACGCTTAATGCTTTTGTTGAGAGTTTGGGAATCGTTGCCACTACCTACTATCCCTCAAGAAACAGCTGCAGAATTTTCTAGCATCAATCAATGGGGTTTGGGTTTTCTTACTTGATGGAATGATCAGGAGCTGCAGGAGTCCAGGACTGGGTGAAGATGGTCTGTCCCCGCGAATTGACAAAAGGGACGACACGTCTTTCAGTGTCTGGATCCTCCACAGTTGGTTTAAGCGCAAGATCTCGACGAATCTGCACCTCGTTGATCTCCTTCACACTCCACCCAAATCTGGGAAACCACAATAGAGGAAGCCTGGGTTGAACCTTGGAAACTTGGGTCTCGTTCTCAATATCACCATCCTCCTCATCCTGCTGTTCCTGCTGCTGCTCTTCTACCGCGTCTGTCTTGAGCTTGGCTCCCGGTGACCACATCCATGGCAGCTGCCGCAGACCATATGCGGTGTGAGGAGGCGCTGTAGACGACGCGGAGGAAGTGAAAATCATCAACAGGCTTCTGAGCGCTCTGAGAGGGAAGAACGAACTGAGCTTGAAGGGCGAAGAGAAATAGGAGAGCAACGAAGAAGATGATGGTTCTTTTTGCGTCTCCATAGAGATGACTCAACCCAACCCCACGAGACAGATCCAAAAATACAAAACCAAAACCCAAAAAATTCTTGCTATGTGATCGATTCTACTGCGGCAGCAAATCTCCGAGAATTCAAACAAGACCCAAACACAAAACAAAACAAAAAATTTGGTAAAAAGATTTCAAGTTTTTAATTAAAAAAAACTTTTGAGTCTTGACACTAAAATCAGCTCAAGAAAAACAAGGAAACAGACGAATATGAAAATGGTGAACAGGCGGAGAATGATATCTTTTTGTTCACCAGAATAAAATCGTTTGGAAAATGTGATGACAGTAAAATTACCCGTGGAGTCGGACAAACACGGCACCAAAAGCAAAGTATGGTAAAGTTGAGCAAACACAGCACCAGAAGCAAAATGATGGGAAATAAGACGATGATTATCGAGAGAGCACGAAATGGGATTGCGAAGCTTGTAGTTCTCGACAATGCGGGAAACGGGGGAAAAAAAAAGGCAACTTCAAAAGAGAAGAGAAGACAACAATGAGAGAAAGTATCAACAAAAGACATAAACAAATAGATATCAAAATTATTCTGAAGAAGGAGAACTTAGTAGAAGAAGCAAACAACAAATATGAGACAAAATCCCGAACAAGAAAGGAGAAAGCAAAGAGAAAAGCAAACAAATATGAGAGAAAATCCGGAGCAAAAAAAACGTAAGCAAAGAGAGAGAGAGAGAGAGAGAGAGATGTGAGTCCCGAACAGCAAGAAACGGAACCGAAAGAAAAGCGCAAAAACACCCCCCCCCCCCCCCCCCCACCCACAAAAAACCAAAAAAAAAAAAAAAAACACAACAACAAACCAAAAACATAAAGAAT
>Ga0116229_10004406_pt1 | contig 23053 bp, 18 predicted proteins | sample S1TSphgellanicum_3_FD_87313 | JGI IMG/M metagenome (GOLD analysis project Ga0116229, IMG submission 87313) | Host-associated microbial communities from peat moss isolated from Minnesota, USA - S1T2_Fc - Sphagnum magellanicum MG | ecosystem: Host-associated > Plants > Peat moss > Unclassified...
AGCAGCGCGGCCAACGATCCGATTACCGTGCCAGCGCTGATCGCGCTGGGACGACTGCTGGGCTCATGACCTGGGACGGCATCACGCGGCGTGAATTTATCGACGGATTCGCCTGCGCGGTAATTGCCGGCGGGGCCAGCCCGGTCGTCAGCCGCGCGCAGGACGCCTCCGCCGATGCGTATCCCACTGCCGCGGGCTATGCCTCTGCCGCGGGCTATCCGCCCGGGCGCACCGGATACGTCGGCAGCCGGCCGGCCGATTTCGCGGTCGCGCATGGTATACGCGACGGTCGGCGCTACCAGATCGACGGCCAGCCGATTGCCGAGCACTATGACGTCGTCATCGTTGGCGCCGGCATCGGCGGCCTGGCCAGTGCGCACTACCTGCGTCGGCTGCGCCCGAAGGCGCGCATCCTGATACTCGACAACCATGATGAATTTGGCGGCCACGCGCGCCGCAACGAGTTCAACGTCGATGGCAGGTTCCGCCTCGGCTATGGTGGCAGCGAGTCCATGGACTCCCCGCGGCTGCGCTGGACCGCCGTCGCACGCGACTGTGTCGCAGCGCTGGGCGTTTCACTCGATCGCTTCCAGCAGGCCTTCCAGGTCGACCTCTATCCGGGCATGGGGCTGTCCTCGGGGCTGTTCTTTCCACGCGAGATCCATGGCGTCGACCGGCTGGTCACCGGCGACCCGGTGCGCTCAATTCCGAGCGATGTACCGGCGGCACGGCACAACGCACGGGAGGCTGCCGCCTTCATTGCCGATTGCCCGCTAAGCGCGGCGCAGAAGGCGCAATTGATCGCTCTCTATACCAACCAGCGCGACGTGCTGGCCGGATTGAGTCGCGCCGCGAAGCTCAGGCTGCTGGGGACGCCGTCCTATCACGACTACCTGGGCCGCTACTTCGGTCTCGACCCGCAGTGTCTTGCAATGTTCGACGGGCGTACCTTCGATCTGTTCGCGTGCAAGGCCGACGCCGTCCCGGCCCTGGATGCCTGGATATGCCAGTACCCCGGCTTCCAGGCCATCGGGCTGCCGCTACCCCGGGAGGCGGCAGAATTCGATGAGCCGTATATCTGCCATTTTCCCGATGGCAATGCCTCGCTGGCGCGACTGTTTGTCCGGCAGCTGATCCCCGGCGTGGCAACAGGCCACAGCATGGATGACATCGTCAGCGCGACATTCGACTATGGCCGCCTCGACCAGCCGGATCAGCCGGTGCGCCTGCGGCTCTCCTCTACGGTCGTCAGGTTGTCCAACAGTCGCTCAGGCGTCGAGCTGCTGTACGCGCAGGGCGAACGCCTGACGCGCATCGCCGCCGGGCAGGTGGTGTATGCCGGATACTCGGCGATGCTGCCCTATATCTGCGACGATGTGGGCGCCACGCAGCGCAGCGCGCTGTCTCACCAGGTACGCGCACCGATGGCCTACGTCAATGTCGCGCTGCGCAACTGGCACGCCTGGGTTCGGCAGGGTGTGCATTACGTCAACAACCCGTCCGGGTTCTACAGCAACATCAAGCTCGACTATCCGGTGAACCTGGACGATTACCGCTGCGCGACCAGTCCGGACGAGCCGATGATCGTCCACCTGGTGCATGTCTCCTGTCCCGACGGACCGACGACCGATCTGCGCAGCGCCTGGCGCGCCGGCCGCGCGTTGCTGTATGCGCGCACGTTCGAGGACTTCGAGGCGCGTGCGCGCGATGAGCTGACGCGTATACTCGGGCCGGGCGGTTTCGACGCCGATCGTGACATCGCTGCGATCACCGTGAATCGCTGGGGCCACGGTTATGCTTACGAGCCGGTGCCGCTGTTCGACCAGGAGCCCGATCGCGAACCTGCGATCGCCAGTGCGCGCGTTGGCCGCATCCACTTTGCCGGTACCGACGCCGCATGGATGGCCTACGCCGACCGTGCCATCGATACCGCGCACCGGGTCGCCGGCGAAATCGCCGGGGAAGACTGAGCGCGCGGCTAGCGCGCCCCGGCTGGCCACCCCATGACCTGGACCTCGGCCAACGCCAGCTGGTTGGTGCCGGCCATCTGCACGCGTACGAAGCGACCCTCGACCGTGCCGACATTCACCGAATATAGCTGCGGCGAATTGCCCATGACAAAGCCGGTATTTGCGGTGTAGACCCGCGTCACCGCCGTATTCGCCAGCAGTTGCGCGAGCGACTGGCCGTCCATCGAGGCCTGCGACACCAGCACGTAGAAATTGTTGAGGCGCGTGCCGCAGCAGTCGGTGCGATTGAACAGGTTGACGGTCTGTATCGTGCCCACCGCACCCAGATCGACCTCCCAGTAGTCCTGCGGATTGTTGCCGTAGGTGTCGGCAACCGAGCCGTGGGTGAAGTTGCCATCGACGTTACCGTCAACAGCTTCCGCGGCCTTCGAACCGTATCCGATCTCCGAGGCGCTCGCCGTCTTGCCGACCGAGAGATTTACCGGCGGCGAGGCGAACGGCGCGCTGCTCGCGCCGCGGTCGACCAGCGATACCGCGTCGAGCAGCGCGCCGTAGGTGGCATGATTTCCAGTCCAGTTGAATGACAGCGTGTCGTTGCCGCTCGCTTTCACCACATAGGTGGCGAGATTCCACGCCGGCGATGTCACCACGGTCCCGTTCGGCGCCAGCTCATCGATGACCGTACCGTTCCATAGCACCTGGAACGAGTTCGAAGCGGCGCTCTGTCCGGGCCTGGCCGCGTACCAGAACTGCAGCACCAATGCATCGCCCGCCTTCGTCGCGACCGTTTGCGATGTCTTGCCGTCCACCTGCATCCACGAGGTGCCGTCGGCGGCCGCGAACCCGTACAGTCCATTCCAGATCTGTATCGTGCCCTGGCTGTTGGTCCAGCCGGACAGTGCGCTCACGTTGCCCCATCCGCCCGCCGCAACCGGATTGGTCTCGAAGCTGCCGTTGACCAGCAGGTTGGTCTGCGTGCCGCTGGTACAGGCGCGCGTGCCCGCCGCGCCGGCGGTGCCGTCGAGCGTGCCGTCATCGTTCTGGTCGATGCCGATGACGTGGCCGGTGCCGTGGCGTACTGCGGTGAAGGTGATCGGCGAGCCGCCCTGCGCATAGGCCTTCATGGCTGCAAGGCTATGCACAGCGCCCAGATCATCCTGGAAATTTCCGCCCCCCTGGTAGAGATAGCCGCGCGTCTCATTGGCCACGCAGCCGCTGGCAACGAGATCGACGGCATTGGCATCCGCGAGCGCCTGCAATTGCGCGAGCATGGGATCCGCCGTCACGGAACCCGACAGCGTCACCTGGCGGCCGACGGCCGCGTGCGAATCGACTGCCACGTTGCTCGCATTCAGGCCCGGCGGCGTGTAGGGGTAGGAGCCATTGAACGAGTACATGAATGCCATCATGTTGTCGTCGCGCGAGCTGTTTTGCGTCGAGTCGAAGGTGCCGTCGGGTTGGAAGCCGAAGCCGGCCGTGCTGCCGGTAGGATCGTCGAACCACAGCCCATCACGCCGGTAGAAATTCTGCCAGGTCGGCGGATTGCGCAATTGATTGATGCCGAAATCCGGGTTGTTGACGAACAGGAAACCGCGATTGGTGTTGCCCGGATGGCAAGCACGGCAATCCGCTTCGAATTCCTGGGCCCCGCTCACGGCATCGCCGGTGCGGTAGGGCACGTTGCGTGGACCCGGCACGGCGATTTCCGTCGGGTACTGGTTGGTGATGGTACGGAACGGGTTCGGCGGCGTACGTAGCGTCGCCAGGAAATCCTGCATGCTGGTGAGCTGTTGCGCCGTCGGCACAGCCGCGCCGCCCTGCAGGGTATGGAAGGCGGCGGAGAAGGCCGCCAGATTCGCGCGGTCGCCGCGCCAGTGCAGGAACGGGCTCTGCATGCGGTCGACCAGCGTCATCGTCAGGAACGGTCCCTTCATGGGATGCTCGTTCACGGTAATCCCGGCGGTTATCACGCCTGCCGCCGAAATTGAATTGTCGCGCAGCGTCACGTCGCTGATGGACTCGGCCGGCGACGTCGGGTCTCCCAGGTCCCAGGCGAGCCGGTCGGTTCGCGCATCGACGTGGCAGGAAGCGCAGGCTATCTGTCCGAGTCCTGAAAACAGCTGGGTGTTATACAGCAGCGGCCGGCCGGCGCGCACGTCCGCCGGCGTCGGGTCGTACGACAGCGCGACACGCGCGACTTCCGCCTGGTTGACGCTGGTCGCCGCAAGGTTCAGCACGGAGATCGTCGCATCGAAGCGGTTGAGCACATAGGCGAGGGTCGGTGCACTGGCGTTGGCGCCCACGCCATTCAGCACGATTCCCGTTGGGCCCTGGCCGACCGGGATGGGCGTACTCAGCACCGGGTCGCGGCCGCCCGCCGAGTTGATGACGATGACGTTGTTGGAGCCCATGCCGGTGACATAGCCCTTGCCGCTGGCCGGATTCCAGGCGATGCCGCGCGGATCGCCGATCGAATTGGCGATGCAGGCATTCGAACCGGTGGCACAGGTGGCCGGTATCGATGCGGTCGCATACATCCCGGTGACGGAGGAGTACGGCAACAGGTGCGGATTCAGGTCGGACTTGCTGCCGGTGCCGCCGGCCGGCGAATACGTTCCCATGAGTACCTGGATGAACGTGCCGTCGAGCATCGGCTGATAGCGGATCTGGTTGGCCGCATCGGTGCCCACCGCGGTCACCGAATTCGTCGACGGATCGACCGCGAGCGCCATGACGATATTGAGTGGTCCCCCCTGGTAGGTGACGGCGTTGGTCGCCGTATTGACGACCGCGATGTCGCGATCGATCAGGTCCCAACCCGCCACACGGTCGGCATTGGTACCCTGCCTTGCGAGGCTGCCATTGAGGAATATCGACCAGTCCTTGCCGTTCTCGTCGAGCCAGGTTGGCAGAGCGCCATTAGCCGAGGCCTGCCGGCGAACGATGACGCTGACCGGGGGTGGCGTAGCCGTAAAGTAGAGCGTCGGCTCATTCGGTGTCACCGTCGTCACAGTGGGGTAGAGGCTCGTGTATTTCTGCAGCGTCGCGTTGACGTTGTCGGGAAACGGGCTGACGCCGCCATATGGACCGGAGGGCGAACGCGCCAGGTCGACTTCGTACGGCTTGTCGTCCTTGCCACCGGTTACCGCGGTCGTGCCGTTGCCCGACTCGAAGATAGCGACATAGACGTTCGTGCCGCCCGAACCATTCGGCCCCACGGCCAGCGCGCGCGGCTGCTGGCCCAGGATCGGAATGCGCTGCAGCGTTCCGCCCAGCAGCAGCGGATCGAACACCTCGAGCTCGCGCGCCTGCGCGACCGATACATAGGCGCGCGCCGGGTTGGTCGTGCTGCCCGCCGTCCCCGTGAACACGACGTCCGCGGGTTCCGGACCGGTCTGCAAGGTGGCGATCAGCGCGTCGTTCTTGATGTCGACGATGCTGACGCTGTTGGAGATCTTGTTCACGACCCAGGCCTGGGTGTTGGAAAACACGCGCACGCTCACCGGCTCCAGTCCCACCTTGACGACACTCGCGAGCGTCAGGTTGTTGCCGCTGATCGAGAAAATCTCCACGTCGTTGTTGGCAGTGTTGACGGCCAGCAGCTTCGTGCCGTCGGGCGTGATATCGAGAGGATGCACGTGCGCCGACTCGAAGCTGGAGAAGTCGGCATCGGCAATGCCAGTCGATGGCGTTGGAATCGTGACCGCCACCGACTGGATCTCGGCGCGCAAGCCCGCCGTCGCCGACCCGGTGCCAGTCGCAGGCACCGCTCCCGCTGCGGGCGTCGCGCCGGCTGCGGTTGACGCGCCTTGCGACATCGCCGCGTTTTCGCCCGAGCACGCCGCCAGCAGGACTGCGGTGAACACCGCTGCACCGAGCATCGTGAGGATCAGGCGCAGTTCAACAGACCGGGGCGAACCGGGAGACATCGTCATGAATGCACTTGGGCGATGAATGAGTGAAGGCGAGCGACAACCGGCGAACTCAGCGTAACCAGCGGTTGCACTTCCGGCAAGTCAGTTGCGGTTGTGTTTACATAACACGACGTGCGCGTGACAAGACGCTAGCTGCCCACGGCGAGCACGATGTCGCCCAGGGATGTCTTGAGGATAACCTTCACGGTTGCGTGCGCTGGCGCGAAAATGCCATTGCGTACCAACACTAGAATTGCGCGTGAATTCGCAGCGCGACGATCGACACCGGTCCACGGCCGCTGTTGTAGGCGGGATTGACGACATATTGGTAGTCCAGTGTCAGCTGCGCCCACTGCAGTGCCGACCAACGGTAGTAGGTCTCCAGGATCTGTTCCGCTTCTGGGTGCGGCAGCTTGCCATCGCCCACCAGGATCCCGAGTCCGCCGGCATTCAGATACTGCTCACGGGCGGCGGAGATGCCGTTGTCGATACCGGCCACGCCCACGGTGTCGTCGGCCCGCCCCCAGCGCTTGCCCGTCAGTGACATTCCGGCAACTGCGGTGCGATCCACGTCCGTAAACTCATAGGTCTCGACATTACCGGCGGCCTTGCCGGCGCGCACGAACACCCCCAGATCCGATGTCAGTTGCTGCTCCATGCTCAGGCTCACGCCAGCGCGGCTGCGATAGCGACGCAGCTCGTCCAGCGCCGTCGTGGCAGGAACGCCCGAGGACTGGGCGAGGCTCACGGCCTGGTCGAGCAGGCTCATGCGTCCGCGGCTGTCGAACACCGTGACCAGCAGCTTGCCAGGCATGTCCAACAGCTGAAGCCGTCGCTCCAGTTCACCGTCCCACTGAAACTCGCGCAATCCCGGGTCGAGCGTTTCGCTGTTGGGCACATTCGATAGATCGAACACGCCGGCACGCAACGTCCAGGCACCCTGGTACCACTCGGCGACGCCGCCCACCGTGTAACCCCAGGAGTCCGCCGCGTAGTCCCAGGTGCCGGCATCCACTGCAGTCCAGTTCAGAAAGTCATTGCGCGGATCATGGGCATAACCGTTGGCGTCGAACACGTCGGAGACGCTGATCTTGCCCAGGGTAAGTACCCAACGATTGGCGCTCTGGGAGCCACCGAGCTGGTTGGCCGTGGCCTCGACCGCCTGCGGCTCGCCCGCAAGGTTGATGGTCTGGCGCATGAATAGTCGCTGCAGTCGCCAGTACGGGTGGCTGCGCCCGATCTTGTACGCGGTGCCGCTGGGAAATCCGGCAAGGCCGACTGTGTTGTCCAGTCCGAAGCCCTGATCGATTTCCGGGTTGATCCACGCCTCGGCACCGGACCACAACCGCGCCCCGAGGTCCAGCGTCATGTCAACGGTCTCCGCGCCGCGCCGCGGCGACAAGCTGTTGGTGCCGCTGTAGGGGTCGTGAAACGCTGACGCGAACTGGTCCACGAACGTGGCCTGTCCGTGGACAGCAAACGATTCGCTGACCGGCGGCTGCGACGCGCTTGCCGCCGCTGCCTCGTTGCCAGCTTGCGGCTGCTGGTTCGCCGGCGGCTGCTGTGAATAAGCAGCCGTCGAGGCAACGATTCCGAATGCGGCAGCAATCGCCTGACCAACAGACTTGAACGACATGGGACCTGCTCTGCTTGCGTCCAGGCGGCCACATTTATCACATCTGCACTGCACGACGATGCCCTTGAGGTACGCCGCGTAGCCGTGTCGCAGTTGCAAAACTTCGGGACCTGGCCGATAGTCCGCGCATAAACCTTGGGGTGGTCCTTAGGCGGACCTGAGATGCCGGCGAATCGGCAAACCCGTTGAACCTGATCCGGTTAGTACCGGCGTAGGGAGCAGGTGGTGAAGCCTCAGCAACGATGGTGTGGACGGGCACTGTGCCGCTCTTTGGCCACGGCGTCGTTATCGGCCGCGGCGTCGTTATCGGCCGCAGCCTCGTTATCGGCCGCGTCGTGCTTATTGGTCGCGGCGTCCTTCTTTCCGTCCTCCATGGCGCTCGCAACCGACGAGTCTCTCAACGAAGTCGTGATCAGTGCGAGCCTGCGCCCGACCAGCGTCGAAGAACTGCCGCAGAGCGTGACAGTGCTCGATCGCCAGAGCCTGGAGGCGGCCGGTGTGCAGCATTTCGAGGATGTGCTCGGTCTGATACCGGATCTGAACTGGGCGTCCGGTACGTCGCGCCCGCGCTTTTTCCAGCTGCGCGGCATCGGCGAGGTGGAGCAATACCAGGGCGCACCGAATCCTTCCGTCGGCTTCCTGATCGACGATATCGACTTCTCGGGCGTAGGCATGCCTGCGACGTTGTTCGATACCCGGCAGATCGAGGTGCTGCGCGGACCGCAGGGCACCACCTACGGCGCCAACGCGCTTGCCGGACTGATCAGCGTGCATACCGCCGATCCTGGAACCGCGTTCGAATTGCAAAGCGAGGTGACGGCGGCTGACTACGACACGCGTTCAGCCGGTATCGCGATCGGCGACGGACTTGAAGATGGGCAATTAGGCTGGCGCATCGTCGGCCAGCAGTACTACAGCGATGGCTTTCGCCATGACGCCTACTACGACATGAATTCGACCAATGGCTATGACGAGGGCACGCTGCGTGGCAAGCTGCACTGGCAGGTCAGCTCCGCGCTACAGGCGGACCTCACCTTGATGCATGTAAACATCGACAACGGCTACGATGCCTGGTCGGTCTACAACACCCTCACCACCTACTCCAACCAGCCCGGTCGCGACGCACAGCTGTCCAACGCAGCGGCGTTGCGCCTGGTGGCCCCCCTGTCCGGATTGGGCGAGCTGCGCAGTGTCACCAGCGCCGCGGATTCGAAGATCGTGTACTCCTTCGATGGCGACTGGGGCAATGACCCGTTCTGGCTTGCAACCACAGGCTACGCACCGTACGACTATTTCCAGAGCGATAATCGACGCCGGCGAACGCTGGCGCAGGATCTGCGCCTCATCGCTGATCCGGACCGGGCGCTGTTCGGACGGCTGCGCTGGTTGATAGGGGCGTATGCACTGCGCCTGACCGAGTCGGATCAGCAGGCCTTCATCTGGGACGCCTTCGATGCCGGCCCCACCGGCGGGCCCGGGATCGGCAGCAGCAGCCTGGGCAGCGAGTACGGGGCCACCAACCTGGCGTTGTACGGTTCGCTCGACGCGGATGTCGGCAACCGCTCGTCGCTGTCGCTCGGCATTCGCCTGGAGCGCCGCAATGCAAGTTACTCGGACAGCGCCGATGCGACCACGCCGTTTCCGGAGCTGATCAACAACATGATGGGCGGCAACCTGTCCTGGAAGTACCGGTTCGACGACGGCGAACACTTCTATACGACGCTGGCGCGGGGCTACAAAGGTGGGGGCTTTAACATTGGCTCCGGCATCCTTTCCGAGCAGCGTGCGTTCGGACCTGAATCACTCTGGAGCCTGGAATCGGGCGTTAAATTCGAGCGCGCCGACAGTCCTGTGGCGTGGGATGCGGACGTGTTCTATATGCGCCGCCAGCGCATGCAGGTCTACCTGTCCGAGCAGCTGCAGCAGAACAATCCGCTGGACTACGTATTCTTTACCCAGAACGCGTCCGACGGCGAGAATTATGGCCTCGAGGCGCAGGGACGATACCAGGTGAGCAGCCGCTGGCAACTCTCGGGAAGCGCCTCGCTGCTGCGAACGCGCTACCTCGGTGTCAGCGCGGGGTTCAATGAGTTATTCGCGTCCAACGGCAGTCCCGACATCGACGGCCGTGCGCAGCCGTTCGCGCCAGGCTACAAGCTCGCGGCTACTGTTGCGTACGTTGATCCTGGAGGCTGGTTTGCGCGCATCGATGCTTCCGCACTCGACAGCTTCTACTACTACACCAGCGATGCGCAGACCTCCAAGGCCTATCACCTGGAGAACCTGCGCGCCGGCTACCACCAGGGTGACTGGACCGCCAGCCTGTGGGTGCGCAATGTATTCAACGAGCACTACGCGCAGAATGGCTTCTACTTCGGGCTGATACCGCCGAATTTCCCCAATCAGTCGTTCCTCGACCGGGGTGATCCGCGCCAGGGCGGCATCACCATCAACTACGATCTGGATCGCGCCCGCGAGTAGCAGCGGGTGCAACCGCCGGCGCACCCGCCTGTGCCGCGTACAGCCTGCGAACGCTGTCCATCGTATCGGCCGCCGCTACCGTCTTGTCGTCGCGATAGCGCTTGACGCGTGCCAGCCGCAACGCCAGCCCGCCCGGATAGCGCGTGCTCGCCTGCAGATCGCTGAAGGCAATCTCGACCACCAGCTCCGGACGCACATACACCGTCCACTGGTCGCGATGCGTCTCGCGCGCCAGCAGCGCACTGGTTTGCCACTCGAGCATCGCGTCGGTGAGGCCCTTGAAGGTCTTGCCGAGCATCACGAAGTTTCCGCCGGCCGGATCCAGCGCGCCCAGGTGCAGGTTCGACAGTTTGCCGACGCGCCGGCCGTGACCCCACTCGGCCGCGAGCACCACCAGGTCCAGCGTGTGGGCATGCTTGATCTTCAGCCAGCGCGCATCCCGATTGCCGGCTTCGTAGGGCGCATCCAGGGACTTGGCCATGACGCCCTCATGTCCCGCCGCGAGCGCCGCCTGGTAAAACCCACGTGCCGCGCCGGGTTCCGAGGTGACGATGCGCGGCATGCGCAGCGCGGCCGGGATGGCATCGGACAGCGCCGCATGGCGCTCGCGCGTGGCATGGTCGGCGATGCTGCGGCCGTCGATATACAGGCAGTCGAAGAAAAAGGCGCTGATCGGCAGCTCGCGCCGCACCTGATCGACATCGAGCTTGCGGCCAAAGCGGCGCATCGTCACCTGGAAAGGATGGGGACGCCCCGATGCGCTGAGCGCGATCGCTTCGCCGTCCAGCACCAGTTCGCGTGCACCCAGGCTGCGCACCTGTTCGACTACTTCGGGCAATGCGGCGCCGACCTCGTTCAGCGTGCGCGTATAGATGCGGATATCGTCGGCGCGCTTGTGTACCTGGATGCGCGCGCCATCCATCTTCCACTCGAACGCAACCTCCCCGTGCAGCGATTGCAATGCCTCGTCGACGTCGGCAGCCGTCTGCGCCAGCATCGGCGCCACGGGCGAAAACAGTCGCAGCTGGAAGTCGCCGAGCGCGGCAGCTCGCTGCCCCTGCGATGGCAGCCCCTGCGCCGCGTGCCCAGGCGCCGCGTCGCCCGCCGCCGCGTGGCTTAGCGCCGCGCGCGCCACGTCTCCCAGGTTGGCTGCGTACATCGCGGCGCGCCTGACCTGCGACGCTGGCAGACCCGCTGCCGTCGCGATCGCGTCCACCATGACGCCTTCGAGCGCGCCCTGGCGCAGCTCGCCGAGCAGGAGGCCAGTCAAGAAGCGTTGTTCCTCTTGGGTCGCGCGCTCGAACACTGCCCGCAGCGCCTGTTCGCGCCGGACGACAGAGCCGGGACCGTGATCGTCGGCGATCGCCTGCAGAGCGCGGTTGACCTCCGCGATCGACAGCATCGGATCCGTCGAACTGCGGCTGCCCGCCGCGGCCCGCACCAGCGCGCCACCGATACCGATTTTCCCCTGCGGCAGCTGGCCCGACAGGTAGTGCACGGCGACTTCGATGTCCTCGGCGGCGAGTGCACGCAGGAATGAAGCCAGTTCCCGCACCTTGCCCAGGCGTGCAGCAGTGGCCACTACACGCTGCGATACGGCCACCAGGTCAGCGAACAGCGCCAGCTTGATTCCCGCCTCCACGTCGCGCAGTGTACCTCCCCGTGCGGGGAGGCTCTATACGATCCCCATCGGCGCACGCGCGACGGAGCTGGCAAGATCATGGGAACGGGGTAAACGCACCACATGCGTCGCTGCGAATGAATCCTCTCGTCACCAAGGTTCATGCGAAGGAAAAGCGCTGGAGCGCCGAATACGCCGCGCTCCGCCAGCTGTGCCTTGCGTCGGGTCTCAACGAAGAACTGAAATGGGGCCAGGCTTGCTACGATCTCAGTGGTGGCAAGGTGGTCCTGATCCATGGCTTCAAGGATTACTGCGCGCTGCTGTTCATGAAAGGCGCCTTGCTCAAGGACCCGAAGGGCATCCTTGTCCAGCAAACCAGGAACGTGCAGGCGGCGCGGCAGATCAGGTTTACTTCCCTTGCGCAGATCAACAGGCAGAAAGCGGCGGTCAAGGCCTATATCAGGGAGGCCATTGCAGTCGAGAAATCCGGCGCCAGGGTGCAGATGAAAAGCGTGGCTGAATTCGATGTGCCCGCGGAGTTTCAGCAGCGTCTGAATGGTGACGCCCGGCTTGCCCAGGCCTTCCGTGCGTTAACACCCGGAAGGCAGAAGGCTTATATGCTGCATTTCGCGGGGGCAAAGCAGTCGGCCACCCGCAGCGCGCGCGTGGAGAAACATGCGCCTAGGATCCTGAAAGGGCTGGGACTCGATGACTAGCTGGCAGGTCCAACTGGGCAGGAGCGGCGCTACTGATGCTCCCGAAGACGTATGACGTCATGGGAATCTTCATGACCTGCTCGGCAAAGAGGACTTGTCCCACGTCGCTGCCTGCCGCCCCCGCTGCGACCAGCAGGGGCATCAGATGATCTTCGCGCGGATGGGCACTACGCGCGCGTGGCGCGCGCTCCCAGTGCAGTAGCTTCTGGTCGCGGCCGCGCACGTCATCGAGCGCGATAGCCTCATTCAGGTAGCCGGTAAACGCCTCGGCATCCTCGGTGGACCGTTCCTGATTAAAGCCCCGCATGTTGTGATAGGTGAGGCCGCTACCGACGATCAGCCCACCCTGGTCACGCAATGGCGCAAGCGCCCGTCCCAGCGCGAGATGCTCCCCGGGGTCGTATCCTGACCTGATCGAGATCATCACGATGGGCATGTCTGCGTTCGGGTACATCAGGCTCATCGGAACGAAGACGCCGTGATCAAATCCCCGGGTGGGACTTGCGACGACCTCCAGGCCGGCACCTGCGATCAGTTTCCGGGCATATTCGGCCAGCACCGGTTCTCCGGGCGCTGCGTAGCGGATCTGGTAAGTGTGCGCAGGAAAGCCGCTGTAGTCGTACTCCATCGGCGGGCGGGCGCCGGTCGCTACCGAGAAGTTCGGTGCTTCCCAATGGCCGGAGATCGCCAGAACGGCCCTGGGTCGCGCGGGAAGGCGTTCCGGCAATCGCCGCAATTCCCGCTCGGTGCGTACGTACATCCGTTTGAGCGAATCCACGTAAGGCCAGGGGCCGCCGCCGTGGGAGATGAACAGGACCGGAAGTCGCACAGTGGTCATGGGTCCAAACCTCTACCTGGTGCAGGGCGGGCGAGTCGAAGTCGAAGCGGGGCTAGTTGATTGCGGCGCGCGTCATGCAAGCAACGTAATTCAAGCCCGCGCGCTTGTCACCCGGCCTGCGGGATGCGCCTGCAGGCGGACATTTGACCGGTTCCGGATGTATGCTACGATCTGTAGCACTACGGGAGGTCACATTGAATACCGAACTTCCAGACCTGGGCGAACTCGAGCACGAAGTGATGCAGCTGGTGTGGAACCGCGGCAGCATTACCGCCGAGCAGGCACGCGAACACCTCGCCCGCCCGCTGAAAGAGTCCACCGTTCGCACCGTGCTGCGGCGGCTGGAGGACAAGGGCTATGTCACCCACACCGTCGAAGGGCGCACCTACCACTTCGCCCCGGCTGAAGCGCGCGGCGCTGTCGCCGCCAGGGCGGTGCAGCGCATCGTCAACTGGTTCTGCAATGGTTCGGTTGAAGAGGTGCTGATCGGCATGGTGGACAATGCCGCGCTCGACCCGAAGCAGCTGCAATTACTGTCGAAAAAGATCGCCCACGCCAGGTCGCGGAAAAAATAATGTTGCCGCTGTTGCTCGATTCCGCCGTGCGCTCGCTGCTGTTGGGGTCGGCGGTGTGGGCGTGCCTGAAGGTCGCGCGGCTGCGCGATACGCGGACCGAGACCGCGATCTGGACCGCGGTGCTGATCGCCGCCCTGGCGATGCCGCTGCTCAGCCAGCATGTGCCGGGTCTGGTACTGCCGGTACCGCATCCACCGGGCGCGCACGTACCGGACGTGGCCACCGCTGCCACCACCCCTACCGCTGCTGCTTCCGCAAGCCCTACCGCTGGCGCTGGCGCTCGCGCTACCTCTACCTCTATCGCAATCGTAACGGCTCTAGCCGGCGCTATGGCGTCCGCTCCCGCCGCCTTCTTCATGGCGGTGTGGCTTCTGGGATTCTCCGTGCTCGCGATTCGGCTTGCTATCGGCCTGCTGCTGACCGTGCGCCTGTACCGGCGCGCCACGCCCGTTGAGGATGCCTGGGTCCAGGCGCGCAACATCCGCATCTCCGCTGAATTGAACAGCCCGGTATCGCTTGCCGGCACGATTCTTCTTCCCGCTGACTATCGCGACTGGAGCGCCGCCAAGCGAAGCGCGGTACTTGCGCACGAAGAAGCCCATATCGCGCGCGGGGATTTCTTCGTGCAGCTGGGCGCATCGATTCATTGCGCATTGTTCTGGTTCAGCCCATTCGCCTGGTGGCTGCGAGCGAAGCTGTCTGCAATCGCAGAGACCGCCAGTGACGAAGCCGCGATCCAGCGCCTGAACGACCGTGCGACCTATGCCGAAATATTGGTAGAGGTGTCGCGCCGCTCGCAAAAATCACCGCTGATCGTCGCCATGGCGAAGACCAGCGTCATCCAGCAGCGGATCGAGCACATTTTATCGGAGGCGCCGACGCGGTGCCTGAACCTCCCGCAGCGCATGCTCAGCGTCGCGGTGCTCGCGTTGCTGGCGATCGCCGTGGCAGGCGCCAGGGCAGCGGTTGAACCGATCGCTGTCGCGCCACTCGCCGCAGCAGCGAGGGGCGCGTCGACGGGCGCCTTAACGGCCGCCGCGACGGCCACCGCGACAAGCGCCACGACAGGCGCCGCGACAGGCGCGAAAAGCCCTGCGGCCCGCAATTCCGGACAACGCGCCCTGGATTCGACGCCCGCCCGCATCGTGCGCTCGGCGCAGGATGTCAACCAAGTCCCAGAGTCGTCGAGCGCAGCCCCGGACAGCGCCGGCCATACCTACAATCCCAGGGCGCTGCTTGATCCGGTCTACACACCAAGACCCAACTATGTGCCGGCAGCGACCATCGTTCACGCCGGGCGCGAATACTACATCCGATCGACCGAGAAGCCAGTGACCGATGTCACCGACACCTATGCGATGGCGCGACGGATTCACTAGAGAGCTTGCGCAGGAGACTTGCCGTGAGGGGATGTTGGATACTGGTGATCACCCTGCTTATGCTCGGCGTCGGTTCGACCGCGGCCCTCGCCGGATCATTTGGATCATTTGACGGTAGTTGGGTAGCGCTGATTCCGCCGCAGGAAAACTGCAATCGCACTTCGATCATGACCCTGACCTTGTCTGGCAATCAGTTTCAGGGGCAATTGCGCAATCCGGGGGATACCGAGGCCTTCAGCGGCAAGATCGATGCGGATGGCATTGGGACGTTCCTGGTCTATCCGCGCTTTCCCGGGATCATCAGGTTCACCGCCGACCATTTCGATGCCAACTGGAATAACGAGCATTGCAATCGCCATGCCCTGGGCGACCGGGCAATGACGCGCACCGAGGCGGCGGCGGCCTTCGCAATCCGCCGCAGGTTCCAGGCAAGCTATGCCGATCTGACCAGGCGGGCCGTGGAGGGCGATCCATCCGTCGATTTCACCGCGTTACGTGCAGCGTATCCCTACACCGATCAATGGGATCCTTTTGGCAACAAGACCGCCGCGCTGATGGACCAGGCGGTCGCCGCGTCTACGGGCAAGGATTGCACTACGGCGCTGGCCAAGCTCGATGAGGTCCTGAAACTCGACTTCACCATCGATGCGGCGCACGCACTGCGCAGCGACTGCCTTTCCGCAACTGGCGATGCTACGGCCGCCAGGATCGAAACGGCTATTGCGGACGGACTGATTCATTCGCTGATGGACAGCGGCGATGGTAACGCGGAGCACAGCGCCTACGTGGTCATGACCGTGCGCGAAGAGATGGACGTACTGGCCAATCGTCACCTGGTGTTGAAAATCCGGCAAACCGAGGTGCGCGGTAACGACGGCCACTTCTATGACGAGGTCCAGGGGACCTCGGCCGGTGACGGCGCGGCGGTCACGACCGTCTATTTCGATGTCAGCAGCTTCGTCAACGGCCGCAGGAGCCGCATGGCGGCAATCGACACCTTGGCGTCCGCAAAGCCCTGACAGGGGACGCACCAGGTGCAGGCAACATAAATCCAGGGAGAGGCGATACCAATGCAGAATAAAAGCAAATATCCGGAGCAGCAATTCATGCGCTCGCTTGCGCGAGTAGTCCTGGCGATGATGCCCTTGACCGGTCAGTTGGCGATGGCCGACCCCACCGCGGCCGCGCCCGAACCCGCCGCGGCCGAACCCGCCGCAGCCGGGCGTCCCGCAACCGCGCGCCCCGCAGCCGCGCGCCCCGCAGCCGGGGCATTCGACGGCAACTGGATCGGGCAGATACCCCCTTCAGGTCCGGCTTGCCGGTCGATCGCGACCATGACGATCACGGTATCCGGCGAAACCCTCTCGGGCGTCATCCACAACCGGGCGAACGTCAGGGCCTTCACCGGAACCGTCGATGCGGATGGCAATGCAACGTTCACGACCCAATATCATTACTCCGGCACCATCAAGTTTACCCCGGATCACTTCGATGCCAATTGGAATAGTGGCGATTGCCAGCGGCATTCGCTGGGTGACCGGGCACCGGACGCGGCACAGGCAGCAACAATGATCGCCCAGCGCAAGCAACTGCAGGCCACCTACGATGAACTGACGGCACGCGCCACTGCGGGCGACAAGTCGGTAGACTTCACCGCCTTGCGCGCCGCTTACCCGTTCACGCAGCAATGGGATGCGTTCAGCCGGGAGATTTCCCCGCTGATGGAGCAGGCCAATGTGGCATCGAAGGGCAAGGATTGCGCGACGGCGCTGGAAAAGACCGATGAGGTGCTGAAAATCGACTTCACGGACATTGCGGCCCATCGCCTCCGGCGCGATTGCCTCAAGGGCGATGCCGCCCGGATCGAAGCGAGAATCGCCGATGGTTTGATGGACTCGCTGAAGCACGGCGGCAACGGCAAGACCGAGGAGGCGGCCTATCCCGTGATGAGCCTGCACGAGGAGAAGGACATACTCCTCGACAAGCACATCGTGCTCAAGACTCGCGATACCGAGGTGCGCGGTAGCAACGGTCGCTTCTACGACGTCGTGCACGGCATTTCGCTCTGGAACGGCGTACGCGTCCAGGACGTCTATTTTGATGTGACGACGCAGGTTAACGGCCGCATCAGCGGAATGGTGGCGGCCGACGCCGTCGCATCCACGCTTCCCTGACCATGGCAACACCCTGAGCGGTGGCATTAGCCGGGCGTTGGCATTAGCCGGGCGTTGGCATTAGCCTGAGCAGTGGCATTACCCTGAGCAATGGAACGCGACAATGGGGAGCAACCGCCGATGCAGCGCCTGATCACCACCATCCTGCTCTGTGCGCTCTTTGCCGCGCCAGCGAATGCAGCCGCGGACCCGGCCAGGCCGAAGGTCCGCACCATAACTGCCTTCGTTCACCTCGATCGATCGACCTACCAGGAGCAGATCGAAGATGCCATGCGAGTGCTCAGCGCCGCAAGGGCTGAATTCGCGCGGCGTGGCTACGAGACGCAAACCGTCCGCATCGTGACACAACCGTTCGCGGAGCTCGTGCAGGGCCTGTCCGATACCGACGCCCTTGCGTTCCTTCGATCCATCGATGATCTGTCGCAGAAGGATGGCTTCATGCCAAACGTCGGGCCGGCAATGCTGCACGACACCGACAATCCCGCGGCCATGCGCCTGCTGGCGCAGATACTCTCGACGCTCCCGCATCTTAACGCGAGTGCAATCATTGCAGATGACGACGGCATCCACTGGAAGACGATCCGCGAGTCAGCAAAGCTGGTGCGCTACGTTGCCGATCACAGCGCCCACAGCCAGGGCACATTTCTGTTTGCGGCGACCGCAATGCTCAAGCCGCTCGGACCGTTCTATCCGGGCGCTTATCATACCGGCGCCGGCAAGCAGTTCTCGCTCGGATTCGAAGGCGCCAGCGTCGTGCAGCAGGTATTCGCATCGACCCATGGCGACTTCGATACGTCCGTGGCCGAATTGACGCGGCAGTTGACCCTCCACGCCCGCGTGGGCGAAGAAGTGGGCAGTGCAGTTGCTGCATCCAGCGGCTGGGAGTTCGTTGGCGTGGATCCCACGCCGGCGCCGTTGGCCGACGTGTCGATAGGAGACGCGATCGAGCACTTCACTGGATCGCCATTCGGTTCAAATGGCACGATGACTGCGGCGCTTGCGATTACCACCGCAGTCAAGGCGGTGAAGGTGAAGCAGATCGGCTATTCAGGATTGATGTTGCCAGTGATGGAAGACAAGCGCCTGGCCCAGCGCTGGGCCGAGAACACCTACGAGATCGATTCACTGCTTGCATATTCGTCGGTGTGCGGGACAGGACTTGATACCGTGCCGCTGCCCGGGGATATCAGCGAAGAACGCCTGGTGAAGATCTTCAGCGACGTTGCAGCGCTGGCCTGGAAGTGGCATAAGCCGCTGACTGCACGGCTGCAGCCTGTGACCAACAAGACGGCTGGCGATAGGACCGACTTCGACAGTCAGTACCTTTTCAATACCACCCTACATCCGGTTCGTTGACGGTGACCGTGCACCGTTGACGAGCCAGGCGTACACCTCCAAGACGTCGCTTTGTCATGACTCTGGATGACTTCCACAACTCGCTGAAGGCCGCGCACCCGCCAGCCGAGCTCACACCGGCCCTCGCCGGCCTGTGGTGGGATGCCAGGGGAGATTGGGTGCAGGCGCATAAAAGGGCACAGGAGGATGAAGGCCCGGAGGCATCCTGGGTCCACGCGTACCTTCATCGCAAGGAAGGCGACCAGGAGAATGCGGCATACTGGTATCGGCGCGCGGGGAAGCCCGTTTGCCGGGAACCATTGGATGCGGAATGGCGCCGCATCCTGAGCGACTTAGTAAGCTGACCGCTGCGATCGTATGTCAGCCGGCCGGTGGCGTGGCATTGAAAATCGCCAATTGATCGTCGAAGGCACGCCTGAAGGCGGGTCGCGCTTCGCCACGTGCGACGTAGGCGATGAGGTTCGGATATTTTTCCAGGATGCCCGATCCGCTCAGCCTGCGCAGCGCCGTCACCATCAGCAGATCACCGGCACTGAACCTGTCGTCGAGCCAGTCGGCATCGCCAAGCCGGCTGGAAAGTTCGCCCAGCCGGACGTGGACGCGATCCTCGAGTACAGGCAGGCGCTCCGCATACCAGGTCTTGTCGCGCTCCAGGATCGTTGCAAGTGAGCGATCAAAGATCGGCGGCTCCACCGTGGTGAGCGCAGCGAACATCCAGGTGATCGCACGCGCCCGCGCGTTTGCATCGCCTGGCAACAGCCCCGGATGGCGCTCCGCGATATGCAATACGATCGCCCCCGACTCGAACAGGGCGAGTTCGCCTTCTTCATACGTCGGAATCTGCCCGAAAGGATTGAGCATGCGATGCGCGGGTTCCTTCATCTCGCTGAATGACAGAAGACGAACCTCATAGGGCTGGCCCACTTCTTCAAGCGCCCAGCGGACGCGCATGTCACGCGCCAGTCCCCTGCCGCGATCCGGCGAGCGCGCGAAGGCGGTAATGATGGGGGTCACTGCAGTTCTCCAGCAGGGTCCCACGTTTCCGGCGAGTACAGCGGACGGATGTCGATATCGGAATCCGTTTGCATGGGATTAGGGCATTTCTTTACCCATTCGACCGCTTCTTCGATGGATTTGACCTCCCACAGCCAGAATCCTGCGACCAGTTCCTTCGTCTCGGCAAACGGCCCGTCGATCACCGCGCGCTCCTTACCGGAGAAATGAACGCGCTTGGCGAAACGCGTTGGTTTTAGTCCGCCGAGGATCTGGTCCTTCAAAATGCCAGCGGCGATCAGGGCCTCGTTGTACTTGTGCATGGCCTCGATCGTCTTTGGATCGGGCGGGGCACCGTCTTCAGTGTCTTTGGTCGCTTTCACAAAAACCATGACTTTCATTGGACATCCCTCGTTTGCGGTGAATTCAGCTTCAAGGACGCCCGGGAACCCCCGCTGCCGACAACGGCAGGGGGAAAAATCTGCATACTGTCGGTCAAGACGTGTTCCGATCGTCCTTGACAGCAGATGCACGACCCCGCGCACATTGATGTCGCGATTCTAGGGGCTCGGCCGAAGGCCGTCGCCGCCCTGCTGCGGTATTTTCGCGATCTGGACACAGCCGAGGAGGCATTTCAGGAAGCCTGTCTTCGGGCTCTGCAGACCTGGCCTAAGAAAGGCCTTCCCCTCGACCCCACGGCCTGGCTCGTGACCGTCGGGCGCAATGCGGCCCTGGACAGCAAGCGCCGTAACCGTTCCCACCAGCCGCTAACTGACGCTGATGCCCTCACGGACCCCCGCAACAACTTGACGCCGGAAGGCCTCGACGAGAGTCACTACCGCGACGACATCCTGCGGCTATTGTTCGTGTGTGGGCACCCCAACTTGCCAGCGACCCAGCAGATTGCCCTTGCACTTCGCGTCGTGTCCGGGCTCAACGTGGAGCAGATTGCAGGAGCATTCCTGGTCTCTCCCGCCGCGATGGAGCAGCGGATTACCCGTGCCAAGCGCGCCATCGCCAGGGCCGGCGTCGAATTCGAGACACCCGGTGCTGCCGAGCGGCGCACGCGCCTCGCAGCGGTCGCGACCATGATCTATCTCATCTTCAACGAGGGGTACGGCAGCACGCCGGACTCCGCCGCCGCGCGCGAATCGCTCGCGAACGAAGCCATTCGGCTTGGGCGGTTACTGTTGAGCCTTTTTCCAACCGATCCGGAAATCTTCGGACTTCTGGCTTTGATGTTGCTGCAGCAGTCCCGCGCACCGGCGCGCTTTGACGCCAATGGCGAGCTTGTGTTGCTCGACGAGCAGGATCGGAGCCTCTGGAATCGAACGCTCATTGACGAAGGGCGGCTGTTACTGGAGCGCGCCGCCATCTATCAGAACCCGGGTCCCTACCAGCTCCAGGCGGCCATTGCTGCACTGCATGTCCGCGCGACCGGGCCCGCAGATACTCCGTGGAAGGAGATCGACTCGCTGTACCAGGCGCTTGAGATGCTACAGCCATCACCCGTGGTGACGCTCAATCGAGCCGTGGCAGTCTGGAAGCTCAAGGGTCCCGACGCCGCACTGGAGATGATCGACCCGTTAAGAGGGGAGCTGCATGCTTACTTCTACTTCCACGCACTGCGCGGCACGCTGCTCAAGGAGCTGACCAGGTTTGATGAGGCACGGGAAGCGCTGACACGCGCCATCGCACTTGCGAAATCCGTTGCGGAAGCCAAACTCATTCGACGCGAACTGGATCTTCTCGCGATCGCGTGAAAGCTGGTTTGGTCGGCGCTCATTCGCGGCGACGATTACTGCATAAGCTCGACCGTCGCGCGGTGTCCGCGGGAGCGGGCGGCTGTCGCGCACCGCGCGTACCAAATCCGACGCCGCGATCTTGCGGCGGTAAGGGCGCGGCCCTTGAGTTGCTGTCGCGAATGGTGGCAGGAGGACGGCTTAGGGCAGGTTGCGAGCACCGTCGGCGACTTGTTTCATTGCGGTCCGTAGTCCCGCAACGCCACCGTTTGCATCCAGCCACCGCATTACGCCGCAAGCAGCCTTAGCATAGAGGCCCTGTGTATCACCCGCTTTGGCGGCCCATTTGAATGGACTTGAAGGCAGGTCGCTTCCGGGCTCTGCAAGGCAACGTGCCTGGCTTGTGGTTCCGGAACCGACATAGCGCGCGTCGTTCGATACAATGACTGCGAGCCCTTCGTCAAACCATGCCGGCACTGAACCGGTCAAGAAGCGAAAATCCCCGACCCGCGCGTGAAATTCCACATGCGAGAATTCATGCGCCAGGATCGTCTGATTTAACCCTCGACGGGAAACTCGGACAAATAGCGTGCCGAATGTCGTGGCCCGCGCCCCTCGTCCGCCGAGTCGGTGGTCGCACGCGTCAGTTTCGCAAGCCAGTATAGTCGGCCGCCGATCAAATGAACCATAAAAAATGGCCACTTGATCCGCCGCTTTAATGACCGTCTCCCGAAGCATCGTTCGGTCGGCAGCCGGCATTGCGCTCTCCACGAACAAATGATTTGTGACCTGCTCGAAGCCGTAGCAAGACGGACAGACGTAGGCCGCCATGGCGGGCCACTTGACCACCACGCCGCCGACAAGAATGAGTAAGGAGGCGATAGCGATCGATGCTACTCGATAGGGCCAGCACCAACGTAGGGAAGCCAACCTCACACCTCTGCGATCATTGCGTGAAAAATACCGTCATGCCAGCCAACGACAGCCAACCCCAGCGAATGCGGCGGGTGTCTAAAGTCCGGTGCTCATGCCGCCGCCCTGGTCCGATTGCCGTATCTACCAGCCATGAGAATCGCTCGTGGCAGCATCGGCTGCATAGCGCAGCATGAGAGTCTCTGCCATGTCGAGAGCACACCGGGTGAGAGAAGCATCCGAAATCTCACCTGCAGTCCAGAAAGACAGCACCCCGCGGAATCCAAACGCCAGCTGCTGCGGTAACGTCGCGCGCGCTCGCTCGCGCAAATCAACGCGCAGGCCGTCGCCCTCGCCAAGGGCACGTGCCCAAAGCTCTTTCGACCGCTGCAAAACTTCTCCAGGCTCGGGATTGCTCGTGCTGATCCAGCCCATGACAACCCGATTGACAACCGGTTTCTCGAGCATCGTGGTGGTGGCGGATTCGACGGCACAGGCGACTCTCTGCACCGCATCGCCCGTCGCATTGATGCTGGCATAGCGCGCGGTCATGGCGGCGATCCTTCGCTCAGACAAGGCGTACATGATTGCCGCCTTGCTCCCAAATTGATTGAACGGCGTGGCGAAGCTGACGCCGGCTTCGGCAGCCAGGTCGCGCATTGAAAAGTCTCGTTCGCCTTCGCCCAACAGTCGCTCGGCGGCATCCAGCACGCGCTGCCGAACTGGTTCACCTCGTGGGCGAGGTA
>Ga0116229_10004407_pt1 | contig 23053 bp, 23 predicted proteins | sample S1TSphgellanicum_3_FD_87313 | JGI IMG/M metagenome (GOLD analysis project Ga0116229, IMG submission 87313) | Host-associated microbial communities from peat moss isolated from Minnesota, USA - S1T2_Fc - Sphagnum magellanicum MG | ecosystem: Host-associated > Plants > Peat moss > Unclassified...
ACCCCTTTTTTTTTTTTTCTTTTTTTCATTTTTTCTTTTTTTAAAATCTTTCTCCTCTTTTTTTGCATTAAATTTTTCTTTGGTAATCCTTCCCCCCCCCCCCCCCCCCCCCCTTTATATTCATGATTTTATTTTACCCCTTCCTTCCCAAGTTCCATTATAGAAGTTTAACCTAAGATTTCATTACTCACAAATAACAACCATAAGCAATGGGCCATAGAAATCACCTTGTACTTTAGTGTCAAAGTTTTGCCCAAAATCAAGAAAGAGTTATCTATTCCTTGCCTAAGTTTTAGTACAAAAAACATCCAAGGAATGTATCTTTTCTCTAGGTCCCATTCCTCACACAACCATTGTTTAATTTTGGGGACAAGATAAGGAGGCTCTTATCATGTCCCAATTTGGACAACATACCACCTTCAACTTCAAACTTCGAATTACCTTACCAAGTGATATTTATGGTAAACCCTTCTTCTTTCGTAATGCTAGTTAACCCAATTTCATTTCCATCCGTTCGAACTTATCTCATTTAGGACTAAGAACCTTCACCCTCTTGCCATTTGCAAAATGGGTTCATATTTATCATATTGGGTTAGGTTAATTACTACCCAATAGGTGTTTGTGATTTCATGGGTATGGGATGTTAAACACGTGTTTCAAAGTTGAATGATGAGAAAATTTAGATGAGATTACTTTAAGTTAACATGAATTAATATTTTTTATTTAACTTTTGGTAAGGGAGGGAGGGAGGGAGGGAGGGAGGGAGGTGGGGGGGGGAGGGGTTTTCATTAATTTGAGAACAGATTGAAGTTCAAAGGGAAAAGATTTTCAATTTATGGGAATTTTTTTTTGAAAAGGGTGATTAAAAGGGGTAAAATAAATTGTCCATCCCAAGTCAAGTGTGCAATTGATATTAAAAGATAGTTAGATGCCACTTTCCACTATATTAATGAATTTGATGTTTAAAATTAGTCAAGGTCAATTAATTTCATGAACATAACACTAATAATATAAACTTTGTCAACTTTGATAAAATATTTTAATAGATAGTTGATTTTCAATGTTGACAAGTGTGTTTATAATTTGGATTAAAATCTGTCCACTAAAATATTACAAAACCATTTTAAGTTGATTTTTTACAATAATAAAACTTTACATTTTATTTAATTAAAAATTATCTTAAATAAAATTTATTATTATAATACAAGGCAATTTTAACACATGTTTGTAAAATAATTAATAAAAATTGAAATTTTCATGTCAAGAATCTTGTGTTTTTTTCACAATTTTTTTTTTGAAATAAGTATTTAAAATTTTTACATTATTTTAAAATATTTAAATTAGTGTCAATGATGTCAAGATGTTGCATTAATAAATAAAATATTAAACATTTTCATTGAATCATTACCGAATTTATTACATGCTTTAACCTTTGTTCCCACCTCCCTAATGTACATACAACTCCCACATAGTACTTACATGATTGCAATAAATCACACAAATTTTATACAATTTATGATCTATGAAATAAAAGAAATGAGTTTGGAGAAGTAAAGAGGGGATTGAGGACCATGAATGATATCGAAATGACTCCATCATAATTGTTTTCCACATGCTAAATTACAAATGCATTTTTTCATTCTCACCTTTTGCATTGGCATATATGTTCATGGCCACTTTAGACAAGGGTCCAAGGAGTAGGGTCCAATGAAATCAAGTGGTCCTATTGCTCAAAAGCTTTAAATTGGTCTCTAGGCCTTTAAATAAGGATCCAAGACCAAGACAAATCAAATTGTGATTTAGCATACCTGACATAATTTTGGAGGGAAAACCAATTGGTCCAAACAAAAAAAAGAAAAAACAGCTTAAAGGAGAACTCATGGTTTAGATAACCAAAGTGTAAGCCAGGGTCCAAGGTTGCTCATTTCTTTGTTTTTTTCATTGTTTTCTTTTACCTTTATTGTTCAAATTTTTTGAGAATGGAAGATGCATCTATGAATTGAGGACATTGTTGAAAGCACATTACCTCCCTCATTTTTTGACCAATTCGAAAGTTAACATGGTTGATTTTGAATCTTCACAAAGTGAGAGCACACCAACTCCCCCATTTTTTGATCAATTCCAAAGTTAACATGGTTGGTTTTGTGAATCTCCACAAGGTGGCTGCTAAAATGAGTGTATTTTCAACCCTTTCCCAAGTGCATGAAATGGAAGAGAAAATTAAATTTTTTAAAAGTCATGAAAAAAAAAGGAAGAAGAAGAGGGAAAAGACCAAATGTTAACCTAATCTTTTCACATGTCAATTGCACATTTATATTGGACGCTTGAATTGGACCCCAAGCCTTTAGACAAACTCATTGTACTTAGAAAAAATGTTATTTTTAGCATGAAGAAGGGTCCAATAGAAGGTTCCATTTGTTTCAAATTGGTCCTCGAGCTTTTGGTCCCTAGACTCTTGTTTAAAATGGCCCTCGTTTTGTTAACAATTTTCTTAAACAATGTTAGCATATTCACATACACACCTTTTTATTTCAATGATATGACATGTTCAAATAACTTTGATATAAATGAATTTCAGTCAAAAAATAATAATGATATGATACAATGTGTAGCATATGATAAATTGTCCTTATTTGCACCAAGACAAAGAAAAAATAAAAATTTCTAATATTTTTGAAATGCAAGACATTAATTTATTCCTATATGAAATTAAGGCATGAAAAACAAAAAGATTGCAAAAAAAAAAAAAAAACATTGTTCCATTCCATTCTATAGAAATGCAAAATGAATGATGTCCATAATCATAATAACCATAGTTGGATCCTATACTTGGTTTAACTAAACTCATTTCAATTATCATCATCATTGGAATTAAATTTAACCCATTGATCAACAAATGGGACTTGCTATTTCTTCAATAAGAAGAAATAATACAAATGGCAAAAGTTCCATGAATATATATATATATATATATATATATATATATATATCATTTTAAAAATAGCATAAAAGCTTATTTTCTTTCAATTTGTCAATGATGCTTTGAAACATTATAAGTGAAAACTACATTCAAGAATTTCACAAACAATTTAGCAAAATTAAAACCAACACAATTTTTTTGGTGAAATTTGTGACCATAATGCAATTTTATTTAAAATTTTTCAAAAAATTCACTTTGCCATTTAGATATACAAAAAATTTATGATTTTCACATTGCCCTTCAAAATACTTCACCCCTTCATCTAGGGTTAGTTTTCTGACCGGTATGGTTGGGCTAAGGCCATTACCCTGACATGTATCCTATTAAACTTGGAGGCGCACACTGTATGGTCATAGTAGGCCCTACTCTAGGCCCCCCAATATTGAAGGAAGATATTTGAGAGTTTGTTTCTAGCTAATGAAAAGCAACTCTATGACCAAAGGCGGAGGTACTTTAAAAACTTAAGGACCGGTCCCCATGCTGGAGTTTTTTCATGGGCAGGTAAATGGGCGTGTTAAGGGACGGTCCATGGGGGCACTTTTCATGGCCAGTAATGGGCATGTGAAAGGGGACAGCCCGTGCGGGAAACTTTTGATGGGGGGCGGGGGTAACGGGCATGTCAAGGGATGGTTGGTGATGGAAACTTTCTGATGGATAAGGGGCATGTCAAGGGCGGGCAGGTGAGGGAATTTTTATTTTTTTGGTGGGTAGGAAACGGGCATCCTGAGGGACAGCCCGTATGGGAAATTTTCATGTGTGGGTAGCAGGCATTTAAGGGATGGCCGGTGAAGGGAAATTTGATGGTGGGTAAGAGGGTTGTTGTTAAGGGACTGTCAAAGAGGGAACTTTTTATGGCGGGCAACGGGCATGTTAAGGGACTGTGAGTGAGGGAACATTTTATGGCAGGTAACGGGCATGTAATGGGATCGCCAATGAAGAAAATTTTATGGCGGGTAAGGGGCATGTTAAGAAGGGATGGTCAGCTAGGAACTTTTTACGGCGGGCAGTCTGAGAGAACAGCAACACTCACAACACTCAGAACGGAATTCTCTTCCGCTTCTCTCTCTCTCTCTCTCCATCGCCTCCGACGTTCTTTTGGTTTTCTTCCTTTTCTCCATCGTCTTTGTTGCTGGAGTTTTGCTTTTGTTTGTTTGCTTTGCCTTTTGTTGTTGTTGTTGTTGTCGTAGTCGTTGTTGAATTAAAAAATTCAAAAAAAAAAATCCTCACTCAGTACGCATATTAGATTCCTTCTACAGTGGTCCTGTGTCTGTCTCTTCGCCACAACACGTTCGACAACAAACAACAGAGGGGGGAGCTTGGACGATTACCTAATATCCTGCAAAAGCTGGATAAAGTGGCCACAACAACCAAACCGCGACTGGTTCCCAGCAGGTATGTACGTACTTAATCTTGTTTTTGAATTATTGTTGCGTATGTGTTTGGAGTATGTACATAGTATTTTTTGTTCATGGATGGTGCGTTTTTGGAGCCAGAGATGGAGGGTTGGTTTTTCGATATTCTACCTATTACGTGTTGTTGTGTTTTTTGGCGAAGTGGAGCGTTTTCCTGTGTCTTAAGAGTTTGAGCAGTTTTGTTTGGAGGACGTCGGAGTTGAGGTGAAGTTATTTTCATGTTTTTGTTTGTCTTTAAAACCTTCAGCAGCTGCAGAACAAAAAGAATGAGAAGGATTTTGATGATCATTGCTTGGTTTTTTGGATCAAAGGTTTCCCCTTTTTACTGCTGTTTTGCTGGATGGTTACTACCTGTTTGATGCTCTTGGCTTAATGACCAAGAGCATCTGTATTTTCTTTTTTGTTTTTGTTTTTGGATACTGTTATTTCATTTTTATTTTTTTGTCTTGAAAACTGTCAGCAGCTGCAGAAGAAAAGAAACAAGAAGGAATTTTGATGGTCTTTGCTTTGCTTTTTTGGTCAAAGGTTTCTTCCCTTCTACTACTGTTTTGCTGCATGGATAATAGTACCTATTTGATGCTCTTGGCTTCGTGATCAAATTTTAGAGTATGATTGAGAGGGAAGTTCGTTTTACCCTGGAAAAAAAATTTAGAAGCCTTGAAATTGTGGCAAAGACCTGATTGTTTGTTGTGCAATTCAGGTTTTGTTGATTGGTTTTTATTTTTGCTTTTCAGGTCACGAACAGGGGCCTTTGAGGATTTGTTTCAGAAAGAAAGCAGAAAGAAGCTTCTCTGATATCCGGCAGGAGATGGAGGCTTTTTAGACACTGATAATGCACTGAGCTTCTGAACACAATTTTGGAGCATCTTGTACCTGTGATCTTCAGTGAAGTTGATGAAGATGGAGTCTGTAATTAGTGTAGAGAAAGCCATGGCTTCTTCAACTTGCCTCAAATTTGCTTCACCTCTGCAATCAAGGCTTGCAAATCCTGCAAAATGTTCTTTATCTGGACCACACCATCTGGCAGCAAATAGGAAGTCTCTACAAGGCAAGCTGTTGAGCACTTCTTCTCCTAAGGTCATGGTCAACTCATCAAGCACAAGGCGAACTTGCTCTATACGGAGCCAGACTGTGGCCACACCTCCAACACAAACAAAGCAGGTACATATGCTGAACAAAGTTCTTGTTCCCCCTAGGGTTACTTGAACAGAACTGTGTTGCTCTTACTGCCCTGAGCACTACTGAACTTCTGACTGTTTTGAGATGTGAATTGTGGTGAAATTTATGTGCTTATTCTGTTCAAAAGTACGAAGAATGCTGCTTTGTTGCATCCAGGAGTGGCTCCTGCTGGTTGATAGATAGCTACCTATTAAGTAGGCCAGATGCTTTGCTACGAGGTGATCATGAGAACTTTGCAGTTGCAGCTGAGAGGGCACATTGAATGAGGCATTACTAAGTGATTCATTCTTGTGTTGCAGAGAGTTTTCACTTTTCGAAAGGGACTGAGTCAAGGAAACATGGGAATGAAATCCCTGGTAGGGTTTTTGTCCATACCTGCATGCATGCTGGTTTGTGAGATTAAGCAGAATTTCGGTCTAGCATGAGCTTACAGCCCCTGCTTTAAAAATGTTCCAAGTCCACCCAAAAGACAAACCATAGTAATGCTATGTGTGGTGTGGCAGCTTGGAGGGAAAGGTGCAAACCTTGCAGAGATGTCAAGCATTGGTCTTTCAGTGCCACCAGGCCTCACTATCACTACTGAGACATGTCATGAGTACAATCAAAATGGTAATAAGCTGCCAGAAGGTCTTTGGGAAGAAGTCTTGGAGGCTTTAAAAACAGTGGAACAGGATATGGGTGCCACCTTGGGGGATCCATCAAAGCCACTTCTTGTTTCTGTCCGCTCTGGTGCAGCGGTAAAATTTCCTGTACTATAACACTAGAGTATTAGTTTGAGAGTATCTGATAGAGCTTCCTTACTGCATAGAAACTTGGACATAATGTAATTTGCATGAAGAGCAGAAACTCAAGATTGTTGATTAACAGACAGTGGCCATACATGGTGCAGATTTCAATGCCTGGAATGATGGACACTGTTCTGAACTTGGGCCTCAATGACCAAGTGGTCACTGGTCTTTCTGGCCGCAGTGGTGAACGATTTGCTTATGACTCATATCGACGCTTCATTGACATGTTTGGAGGTGTGGTGAGTGACACTTCAAGAAAACTGTCAGTAGGTTATCTGTTGTGTCAGTCCATTGTTATCTAGATCCAGTACATAACAATCTGCTCACTTGAACATGTAGTCATAATGTGCACTATGTCTCTGTGGCAGGTCATGGGTGTTTCTCACTCTCTTTTTGAGCATGAGCTGGAGACCTTGAAAGCTGCCCAAGGTTTGGTGCTTGATACAGATCTTACAACAGAAGATTTGAAGGAGCTTGTTTCAAAATACAAAGGGGTCTATCGCAAGGCCATTGGTGAAGACTTTCCTACAGGTGAATCTTCTTCTTTCTAATATAGCATCCTCTGCACCTTGTCTGGTGGGAGCATGAGGATGTTCATGAAATAGTCACTTGGACAAGTGATTTGTCCTGCAGATCCTGTGGAGCAATTGCGATTGGCTGTAATTGCAGTATTTGACTCATGGAATAGTTCAAGAGCTGAGAAGTATCGCAATATCAACCAGATCACTGGCCTCAAGGGAACTGCTGTCAATGTGCAAGCAGTGGTGTTTGGAAACATGGGAGCTGATTCTGGTACAGGGGTGCTGTTCACTCGCAATCCCAGCACTGGTGAAAAGAAACTGTATGGGGAGTACCTTATCAATGCACAGGTTTGCAACAATCCAGAATTATGCTATTTGGGGTTCCAACTCTTTTGTGAAGTCATCCTTGCAGGCATGTTCTGCATCAAGGCCAAACACTCATGGAGAAATGGATTTTTTTCTCCTCCAAAAATCTGGGATGTCATCATGGTTACCCTACATTTCCTGTGCTAACTTCTGACCTTGTTCATGTCTTACAGGGCGAAGATGTTGTTGCAGGCATTCGAACTCCTGAGGACATAGATACAATGAGACAGGCTCTGCCAGATGCATACAAGGAGCTGCTTGAAAATTGCAACATACTTGAGTCGCATTACAAGGAAATGATGGTATGGAGGCTTCATGAGAATATTGTCCCAGAGATGTATTTGATTTCAAGCCTGCTATTCTCAGTTGTGCTTGTATAGGGGTTAGTTTGGGATCACTGTCACCTACCAGTACACTCACTACCACTTCTTGTGACAGATATATCTCAATAATTACAAAGATCAGGGTCCTGGTGCTCTTCCATCTGAATTGGTGCATTGTTACAATTGCTGACATGTGATATTGCAGGATATTGAGTTTACAGTGCAAGAGGGCAGACTCTGGATGCTCCAATGCCGTTCAGGCAAGCGTACAGGTGCTGGGGCTGTGAAGATTGCTGTTGACATGGTTTTGGAGAACCTGATTGATAAGCATGCTGCAATCCAGAAAGTTGAACCACAACATTTGGATCAGCTTCTGCATCCCCAGGTCAGATATGATTTAAACATTAAGAAGTCTGCAGAGTATGCTGGGAACTATGTTCTTGTCTTTGATCATGTAGACAATGTTAGTCATAGATATTTCCAATCTGTTCGGAAACCTGAACTGTCTCCTTTTCATCATGCAGTTTGAAAATCCCACGCTGTACAAGGACAATGTTATTGCAACAGGACTGCCTGCATCTCCAGGTGCAGCTATTGGCCAGATTGTCTTCACCACGGAAGATGCAGAAGCATGGCATGCACAGGGCAAAGCAGTGATTCTGGTATGAATTCTTACTCCAGGTGCATAGTCATTGTTACCTTGTTCCAATACCTGCTGCAAAGTTATAGCTGGACTCTGCCCTAAGAGAGAATGTATAAAGCAATGAAAGGGATAGAACTAAATCAAACCCCTCTGAGGTCCAGGTCCGAAACGAAACAAGCCCAGAAGATGTGGGAGGCATGCATGCAGCTGCTGGGATTCTGACTGCTCGAGGTGGCATGACTTCTCATGCTGCTGTTGTTGCTCGCGGTTGGGGCAAGTGTTGTGTCTCAGGTTGTTCTGAAATTCGTGTTAGTGAAACAAATAAGGTTATTTCCCATCCTTTTTTTCTGATGGAACTCATCATCTATGTAGGGCAGCTCATTTTGTCACTGCTTTTCTCTGTCAGTGGATCATTATAGCTTCGTTTGTTCCATTTTGATCTTATCAAGTATTTCATCCAGTTGCTTCTGGATGAGTAACATGCAGAAGTGGTTCTGCATCTTAGAGCATTGAATTTTGGATTCATGTGGTCAGTTCTCTTGAATGCCTGTCATTACATGGGGTTTTGTGCAGACCATGTTAACACATGGCAAGACCCTAGGGGAGGGTGATTGGATATCTTTGAATGGATCAACAGGAGAGGTCATTTTGGGCAAGCAGCCACTGGCACCTCCAGCCATCAGTGGGGACCTAGGAACTTTCATGCAATGGGTTGATGAGATTCGTCATCTGAAGGTACTTTGACACTAACATCACACTAATGTAGCAGGTTTTTCTTTGGACCCCTTGTCAGTGACAGTTCCTCTTAAAAGTTTGTTTGGAATTTTTATCAGTCAGTCTGTGCTGTAGTATTTCACAAAGTTGGCAGCAATCCTTGAAGAGCTTGCAATTTTGTGTACCATAAATCTTGCAAGGACACTTACATGCTGGACATGCAATGCTTGCTGGATAAGTTTTGAATTACATATGCAGGTGATGGCAAATGCTGACACACCTGAGGATGCATTGGCTGCCCGCAACAATGGGGCTGAGGGCATTGGGCTGTGCCGAACTGAGCACATGGTAAGAGGTTCTGAATGCAGACCAATGTCTCCAGGATGACATCTGAGAGCTCTTCAACTTCAGGAATATCTACACTCACAAGTTCCAGTGTCAAGTTTGCCACTTAATCTATTGAAGTGAAGAGCTTCTGAATAATGATAGTCTAAGCAAAAGTGGAACACAGTGCAAGAAGTCAATTATGTTATGATACCTTGAAACATAGCAAAGCTCTTATTTTTGTGCAATTTGTGAGCCAGCCTGCATGTTCATCCAGATGTTGAGACTTCTTGATTGGTGTGGTCTGCTGTTATGCAGTTCTTTGCATCTGATGAGAGAATCAAAGCAGTGAGGCAAATGATCATGGCAACAACAACACCACAGCGTCAAGTTGCTCTTGACAAGTTGCTTCCCTATCAGCGATCAGATTTTGAAGGCATTTTTAGGGTTATGGATGGTGCGCTTCGGTGCTCTTGTAAGCTGATGCTTGTTGATCAATTGTGTAGGTTGGCAAGTTCATTTCAACCTATATTTGCAAATGATACACAACCCTACAGCTACCTGCAGATTACTTGCATTACATTGCACTAGTGGACAACAGGTTATTGGTTCTTTTCAAAGTGTATTTGATGTGTTATCTGCAGGTCTGCTCCACTGAATCACTCAACTGAATCATCATATTTGGGCTGTCTTGTAATCTCCTCTTCTCTGTGAGGATTTAAAATGAATGAATTGCTCATGTTGGAGTGATTGATATGTTGTGGTGATTGATTTGCAGGACTTCCTGTTGTAATCCGTCTTCTTGATCCCCCTCTCCATGAATTTCTACCAGAGGGGGATATCGATGAGATTGTGTCACAGCTGGCTGAGGCAACAGGGGTAGATGAGGAAGAGGTTCTCACCCGCATTGAGAAGCTATCAGAAGTTAATCCCATGCTTGGTTTTCGTGGATGCAGGTAAAACTATCCCACAGCTCTTGCTCTCATCTCATCTTTCTCCTTTCTTCTTCCCACCATGATTAGCAGCATTTCTGCCATTGCTGTTTGAACCAATGATTTTCAGTGTTACAAGTCCTTCTGTTTTTCTTGCCTACATTGTGGGAATAACTCCTCTTATCTTTTTTAAAAGTGTCCATTTCACATTCACTTAAATCTTGTGAAAGTGGATGATTAGAGAAGTTGTTGCTTTCCTTATCCATTTTTTTTCTCTGAGGTCTCTCCTTTGCCTACCTTGAGACATGAGGTGTTCCATTCGTCTTCCAGGCTAGGTATTGCATATCCAGAGTTGTCACAGATGCAAGCTAGAGCTATTTTTGAGGCAGCCACAGCAATGGCACATCAGGGTATCAAAGTGTTTCCAGAAATCATGGTTCCACTTGTGGGAACACCCCAGGTATGATTTCATTTGAGTAATTTTCTGATACTTTGCTAAACTTAGTGGGTCATCTGAAGAAGAGCAGGCGTGGAAAATTCAGTTGGATACAGCTATGTGTCTAGTTGTTCAGTGCTCAAGAACCAGCTGTTTCCTGGCAAGAATATGTGAATACTTCTCTCACTTGATTGTAACACTACCCTCAACAAGGTCAACTCCCAATGTTGTATCATTTGATGTGCTCATATGTTAGTAGTTTTGAATGCTCTTTGCAACCACTAACAGGTAAGAAGGCTTGTTTGGCTGGATCACATGGGAATGTTTGCCCTGCAGGAACTAGCGCATCAGGCAGCTCTTATTAGGAAAACAGCAGATGACGTGTTTGCAGAAAGTGGCAGCACTCTGCAGTACAAAATTGGCACAATGATTGAGATCCCAAGGGCAGCTCTGGTGGCAAATGAGGTAAGGATCAAAATTTTATTTCTGATTCACCGGTAGAAATAATTATGATAAAATTGAGTCATTGGGAGCAATGGATCAGGCCCGATTTGAAACCTTTATTGCCTGTGAAAGCTGATCTGTGCTTCAAACCAACATCAGGCTTGTTTCCAACCTTAAATTTATGTTTTTAGATGTATGGAGGTTACATGCATTAGATTTTCAGGCAGAAATGGCACAATTTCAGTATTGTGGAATATTTATCTTAGCTCTGCAAGAATCCCAGAAAATGCATTCTTAGAATTTTTTTTGCAATATTTTGCATATAAACTTGATAGCTTCAACAGAAAAGGGCTGACAATTTCAAAGAGCACTTTTGCAGAGTGGGGGCAGGGGTTACATCCTTGAAGTTTGAGACCCAGAGGAGGTTTGTTCTGTATTAGCTCCTGATATTATGTTCTTGCAAAAGATTGCAGAGCATGCTCAATTCTTCTCATTTGGAACAAACGACTTGACACAAATGACCTTTGGCTACAGCCGAGATGATGTGAGCAAGTTCCTACCTACATATCTGGCAAGGGGAATTCTTCAGCATGATCCTTTTGAGGTAGTGGCTTTCCCCCACTCTTGTTTTTGAGCTATAGTTTGCAGGATGTTCACATCACCTGCCCCTTTGACTTTCATTTTTTAGAAGTTATTTGACGAACTCCTTCAAGAGTACATAAGAAGAGGTTTACAGGATTTCCTGGTGCCAAGGGTCAACTTCATGGAGACTCACACTTGAATTGATCAGAATCAGGTTTCCTGATTTATTCATCTTGTTTGGTCTGAAACATAAGTCTTCTATTCACAGGTGCTCGACCAAAGGGGCGTTGGGCAGCTCATTGTGATGGCAAAAGATCGTGGTCGCCAAGCACGACCTGATTTGAAGGCAAGGCTTTCAATTTGGTCATAAACTGTATGTCATTTGTTCAAAGTGGGAAATGTGGCTGGGAATTGGAGGTGTAGGACTAACTGAAGTCACATCCAGCATCCAGCATAAGGAGTGGCATCTCTGAGAGGATTGACATCCATTGCATGCAGGTTGGAGTATGTGGTGAGCATGGTGGAGATCCATCATCAGTGGCCTTCTTTGCCCAGGCAGGCCTAGACTATGTTTCTTGTTCCCCATTCAGGTGGCCTTTCTTCTACTCTACACCCCAGAGCCTAATGGATCCCGGAAGTTTCTTTTCATCTTGATTGATGTAAAAATTATCAAGATCCTCTTGCTGCTGATCTCTTTTCTGTTATTCAATCCTGAAAATATAGCTCTGAGCTCTGCAATGATTATACTATTGTGATCTACACAGGACATGTAGACATAACAGACTGCTGGCTGTTGGGGTTTGTACAGAGTACCTATTGCAAGGTTGGCTGCTGCTCAGGCTGCTGCAAAATGACTGCACACTGCAAATGGAATCACCAGGTAACTGAGGTAGATGTATATTAGTTGTCATGACCCTGCAGGTTACACAGGAAATTGGCAGTGTAGGGTCATACCGTAGTCAATGCAGTTCTGTGCAGTGTCGGACCATGGATGTCACAAATCTAATTTGATCAACCTCACTCAACTCAGCTGCGAGCATTGAGGAGAGCACCATCAAAGAGCTTCACCAGTTGTGTGTACAGGGGAAACTGGACTTCTGTTTGTGTGTATATATTAAGGATGGATGCTACAAGAAAGATTATCGTTTTTTTTCTGGACATTTGTTACAGGGAAGAAAACACTTCGCTGATTCTTTGGTACACCTAGTACCATCACTACAAGCTCTTCCCCAACCCAAACTCCATAATGTTTTCCAATTTGTGAACATTTGTTGAGTCAACAAGCCAGCAAGAAAGTGGCAATGCTGAGAACATCTAAATATCTAGTTTACATTAACTGATGAAATTGGTTGACAAAATGGTTCGCTTGTCAATATATGTGATTTTGACATTGTTGAAGGTTAACTGATTCACCTGCATACCTAAGCAAGTGAGGACACCAAACTTCACACCCACTACATCCCAACAAGAACGGTGTTCATAAACTTAAAACACATCAAGGGGCTGCATTTCTCTTTATGGTGCAGCTAGGGTATCAACATTCTGTAGCTTTTGTAACAAACACAAAGCAACTGCATGGACACCAGCCACAAATACTTTCTTGAAACCACCAAATTGGTTATTAAATCATGTTGTAACCATAGCCCCAGTTCTTGAAGGTAGGTGTAACACGTGGTGATGAAACAGTATGATAGAGAGGGCTGGAAAAGACATGTCTTCCACATGACAGGACACATGAATGCAACAGTGACAGAGAACTACCCACTGTCCTTTTGAGAAGGTGCAAGAGAGTGGAAAGTCAAGGTCTGCAGGTCAATGTGCACAAAGGGCAATTTGCTTCCAAATCTGTTTCATTGGGACTCCACCTTAAATGCAACCGACTTGGAACATAATAAGGTCAAAAACTACTTGGAAGTCACTCTCACAATTGTTCAGCTGTTTGCTTATTCCAACCTAAACAAAGTCTGTCAGGTTCTCAGGTCAATGTGAACACAGACATGGGAACCCCCATCAACTTGCATGAGGCAGGATGCATGGACAGATTTACTAGAAATTGCACCATTTATCCACAAGGGGACCAACATGAGTCTTTATTTAGCACACCAGAAGTGCAGCTCACAAAATAATAACCCTCACGAGAGTCAAGAAATTTCCATACTCATGATTAAGAAAGCAAGAACAAGGTGAAGCTAATAAAAGCCTCTTTGTCTTGATTCTCTACACACTAGGTACCCTTTACAACAGCAGATTTGATTACTGAATGCCCTTGTGCACAAGAGGTGTCCTGGATTACGATCATGAATGCCTGAATCCATCACAAGCTTTCACATGGCCTGCAGCACAGAAAAGCTTTTCTTCATGTCAAGAATTGGACATAAACATTACACTAACCTACAATGCAGTTCGTGGAGATGATGTACATGAGAGCTTTCAGCTGAGTTCCAACAAATGCAAAACCATTCTCTCAGGATGCCCACCAATCAGCAACTCAACATAAATATCACCAATGCTACAAACGTAACACATTCTGAGTGATCAATGCAGTCTGAGAGTATCCAATAACTCATGTAGAGAATCACACAGCAATACATCACTGACCAGAAAGTTACCCCTACAAGAAATGAGCAACAAAACTTGGATGTGAAGCTGGCCACCTTTGTGGCCTCAGAGGGGTCAGAAGGGAAGATTGGCAGATGGCCATTGCCAGCCCTCCACAAGTCCCACTGGCACAAGGGAAGCTTGCCAGGAGTTTCTTACATAGCACCCCTTTTATCCAGTGGCTCGTGACTGTAACCTCTTCCTTTCCAATTCCAACTGCAAATCACATCCATTCAACAGTCTCTGTAAGTCACCAAAAGCAAAACTCATGCATTGTCAATAGTATTTTATTGCTTTCAAGCAATGATCTATCATATTGAAGTATGACCACAATAGAATTTCCATCCAAGGATATGTCACTTGAAAACAAACAGATAGATCAATCAGGCAAGGTAGCCAAGTTCACCCAAGTCCTGAAAATGAACACTCAAAGCAGGTGACATTTAAAAATCAAGATGGACAACCTTTAGATGCATGGTCCACCTGCAACAAGGATCATTTCATAACCATACCAGGATTTGACAAAGCTACTGCTATTATATCCTAGTGAGCCCTATCAGATATCACAAAAAAATTCTTGTGAGTGTGAACAATCCCCATGCATAAAATGAGCTAATTCAATAGGGCAAGGTACAAGGAATATCTTACAGTACTTTGAACAATCTCTGGCCATAAACCATTTGAGGTTCAGGGCTTTACTTACCAGTCCCCTAAAAAGTTGACTAATGAAAGCAACCTCCTGGCATAGAATAATCAGCAAGAACTTACCACTTTTCGTACTCGCTCATTGGCAGCAGGTGGGCCACCAATGACATTGTCTGGAAGGTATGGTTGCCTCACACGCACTTCATTCATTACCAGTATTGCAGTATTCTCCCATCTAACTGGCAGCCTGTCCGTTACCATCCCCATGTTAGCTGTACTCTTTGAATAAGCTATAGATTCAAACTTCCACAGAAACAAGACAATTGCACAGAAAAATTACTCCTAAGATGAGAGGTCTAAGGCAAGTATTAATATCTTCATAAATACTGAGAACTCCTTGATACATACAACTGAAGTCAACCTGAAAAGAATGGAGGGACAACCAGATCCTATTCTCAAGATTCCAGTTCTGTCATCAAATCCATGAACAGGAAAAACAGGAAACCCACCCAGAAGAATGGAGGGGAAAAACCAGACAAACAAAAACAAAACTGAGGAGTATTGAACAACAGTGAAAAGTCAAACACATGTTCAGAGACCTTCAACAGCAGTAGGACAGACATGAAAGTTCATTCTTGAAATCCAACAGCTCGTCAACCTCAGTCTGGACAAAGAATACCCATGCACACCATGTGTAGGGGGGCCATAAGCTATCCAGCCTGAAATGTTTTGCTATATATTCATGCTGAAAAGGACTTGGAGTGAAACATATCAAAATAGTAGGGCTTTTCTGTATCACTCTCCTGCAAAACGAGGCAGGTTGCTTCTCGAAAATCTATAGCAGCAAAAAAAACCGGTGCTTTGCATTTGAGAACATGGGTACATGAGCACATACGTTTTAGACAGGGCATCAAAAATGTCTTGGGCTTCCTGTGTGACTCCCACTCCAAACCTCTCAGCCTCTGCCTCTGCTTGCCTGCACGACCAAGTATTCCCACACCCAAAAGAACAAATAAGGTGCTAGGAAAGGTAGTACACATTGAGATTTTAAACAAAGCTCTGAAAGTTTTCTCATTTGAGTGGCTGACATGCCAAGCTGAGAGGAGCTCTTGAAACTTCCCCTCTACACTCAACCATCAGATGCCATCTCTATTATGTTGACAGTTCACACTACTGATGAGGGTGCATATGCCCAATAGTCTATTTCAAAATCACCCCTGCAATCCCTATTGACATTTCACTTCTTTCCTCTCTTCAGTCTTTGCCCATCAAACCCACTCTTTGATCTGGGTCTTGGAAGGCAGATGCTCTTGTTGGCTGAGACACTCAATACTGCATATGGAATCAGATGCCTGCTGCCTTGAGAGAAGATGGGTTGTGTTCCTTAAAAGTCTACATAGCCATGATGAGGTGCAATCCTCATGAAGATCATGGAAGCTTTGCTTTCAACCCACCTAATGCAGTCCAAAAGAATTCTCTGAAAGAGCAGCAAAATTGATTTGGAAAATAGAACAGAAGCAATAAGACAAACCTGATGGCAGCTTCTTCACGGTTGCGCAGGCTGGTCATGTCAAGGTAGGGATTTTTCAATTCAAACTGCTCCTCCTCAGATTGCCCCAGTAATGTCACGTCCTTGACATAAATCACCTTCAAAAAGCGCAAGTTCCGCCGTTCTCCTGAACTGCCTTCCTGTTTACTTCTTGGTCAAGGATAATGCAAAGCGAAAAAAACATTATTTTGCACAGATTGTTGAAAGAAGAAAAAGAGAAGAGATGGAAGAAGAAGAAGCAGAAAAGAGAAGTCATCAGCATATCACAGGGAGTGAGTGCAAGGGTTTAATTTCTAGGTCTACTACAAGCAAGAGAATGACGAGAGAGAGACAGCATTTATTTTAGGGTTCCACAAAGCTACGATCCTGGCTGGGACTGCCGCAACGTCCCCCGAAGTTGGAAAGCAAAATCCGAAACGAAGAACAAGAACAACACTCCGATGCCAATTGAAGAAGAGGAGAGAGAAAGAGAGGATATGAAGAACCACAATTTTGCTGGAAGAATCGTATGCTAACACGGTGCCTTCGATGTCGTCTCCAAGCGTCGTTTTGATCGCCAGACGACATCCTACCACATAATCCTCACCGCCTGTGACGACTACCTCCATGGCTGCTTTGCTTCAAAACAAAGCTCCTCTCCTCGAAGCCTCTTTTTTTTCTCCCTCTCTCTCTCTTTCTCCTACCTCTTTTATCTCAGACCATTCGTCCCAGCAGAAACTACGCCATCACAAATCAACAACTGCAAGGAAACGAGGCTGTCACTCACTGCACACGGCCGGTTGTGTAGGCTGGTGCCACCGCAGCAATGCATGCGCTCCCCTCCCCGGCCGCTGTTCCTGTGGCTCCCGATGCACTAAATGAACCGCATAACAGACAATAACAATCGTGTACACCACCAGCAAATGCAGAAGATCCAGCTGCAATTTGCAGTTTGCACCCTTGGAGAGAGAGCAGACCCTCGTGCACAGAGGTCGATGCGAAAACCCCCTCACAACAAAATTAAAACAGTGGTGAAATGCAAAGATGCAAGAGGGGGATAGGCAATCTACGAACAAGGATCACGTTGCGTTAGGCCGAGGTGTGTAGGCTACTGTGCGAAAGGAAAGCAAAGCAAAGCAAAGCACGACGTGCGATGGGCCTGAAGAGAGAGGGTTTGTATGGTTCGAGGTCATGGCTGAATGGCTGCTTTGTGCAGTTTGCCTGAAACCCTAGAGCAGTAGCTTTGTGTGCTGCCGCATGCATCAGCAGCAAGAGTTGAACTTGAGAATTGCTTCTTCGGTGGGTCTGAGAATCTATCTATGTAGTCTACAAAATCAACTTTATTGCAGTTTTGTTCTCAATTGATGTTTCATGATGATGATGGATCATGTGGATCCATCACATGGTGGATTTTGTTGATGCTGCTGCAGAGGGTGAGAAAGACAGACACAATCTCAACTGGATGCAATATATTTCACTCAGTTTTGTGCAGTTTTCTGTGGCTGACTACTACCCTTGCATTTCTGGTTTCAGATTTGTTTTGTAAGTTAGCAATTGCTCTGATTTATCTGTGTGTGTGTGTGTGTGTTGTTTGTACACAGGAGATCTAAAAGCTTGAGTCCTTTTACTGTGATCTGCAGAAAGGAGATGATGCATTCAAAAACATCAACCACCTCAATTATTTGCTCCCCCCCGCTCACAGAGTACAGAATTGACTTTCTTCATCTCAAAAACAGTTGTCCTTGCAAGAGTGTATGCCACACACCCATGACCATGTATATCAAGATGAAATATTCAAACCACCTTGTGTTGTTCTTTGATCATTGGATCCATTCCATTGCTTTCTACATGACAAAGGAATGGGAGAGGACAACTTGTGAAAACATTGTTGGTGAGGATGATCATTTTTCTTTGCCTGACAAAGGAATGGGAGAGGACAACTTGTGAAAACATTGTTGGTGAGGATGATCATTTTTCTTTGCCTGAAGGAGTAGTGCCTTTGTTTTGGATGTCACCCTACAATACACTGTCAACTGCTGCAGGTATAGCTCTGTTGTTTGCTCGCAGACCACTTCACATGCAATCTGGACAAATGAATTGTGCAAAAGACATTCTGTTGGGATCTGATTGGTACAAGGAGCATTGTCAAGTTGTTCCTCTTGCACATGATGTTCATCATATTCTACAAACTTGCATGCAACTTTTGAAAATTGGTTCACATGCTCGCAGGTCTTGGATTGTGAGGCTTGTACTACAACAAGCTCTAGTCCCTGAAGGAAGCAACAGTCACACAATGTTCTCATCATAATGGTAGTAAGTGTGTGTAAGTAAGCTTTTGTTTCCTCCTCCCCTTTTTGTTTCTCTCTTTTTCACCTTGGATACCTTCTTTATTTCATGGGCATTTCAAACACATTTGTTCATCATATTCTACAAACTTGCATGCAACTTTTGAAAATTGGTTCACATGCTTGCAGGTCTTGGATTGTGAGGCTTGCACTACAACAAGCTCTAGTCCCTAAAAGAAGCAATAAGCACACAATGTTCTCATTATAAAGGTAATAAGCGTGTGACATTAGCTTTCATTTCCTCCTCCCCTTTTTGTTTTTCTCTTTTTCACCTTGGATACCCTCTTTATTTCATGGGCATTTCAAACACTTTGTTTGTCATATTCTAAAAATTGTATGCAACTTTTGGAAATTGGTTCCCATGCTTGTAGGTCTTGCATTGCATGGCTTGCACTACAACAAGTTCCAATCCCTAAAGGAAGCAACAAGCACACAATGTTCTCATGTAAAGGCAACAAGTGCATGAGGTAAGTTTTCACCTCCTCTTGCCAATGTTTGTGATACCTAATGCATGAAATTTTTGCATTTTTTTTTAGCTTCCAAAGATCCAAATATCTATTAAATTAGGTACATTTGTTGGCATTAATAAGCTAAAAATAGAATCGATGCACTAAAAGTCATTGATAGGCCTTTAAAAAGAGGTGTCGCAATATAGGATATAGGATTAAGTATGAACATGTACCAATTAATTGGGTTGGTTGGTAGTATGATTCTTTTCAAATGTTTAATGGATTGTCACATGATGGACTTGCTATCATCAATAGTCAAATAATGTGATTTTTGAATTGTTTTTAATGAAAGCATAGTTTAGTGGGTAGTTTAGATTGTTATAGTAGCAATTTTTTAAGATTATACACAAACTTAAAATGTAGAGTTATATTCAACATTAACATTTTCAATTTTTAAACTTATTCAAATTGTAATAGATTTAAACTAGAAACATATTGAAAAATATGAATGAGTTTTTTTAAAAATGGATTCGTAATGGACTCATAATGAACTTTTGAAATTAAACAATTGTTTTTATCATAAATTAAAATTTAACATGTGAATTCAATTTTTTTGACATAATGGAATCAAATGTTTTTAATAAAATAAGACAACATGAAATGAAGTGTTTAAGAATGAAATACATTAGAACCATCCCTTATAAAAGAAAATCTGATTTTTTAGTTAAATGTTACATTATCAATTCATATTAAATCATTTTTCATTCAATATTTCATGCTTTTACATAGATTTTTTGACTAAGTAAATGTTTAACCATGTACACCTTCAAAGTTATTCATATTTTGAATGGAAGCATGAGGAAATGTATATTGGATGCATGACTTGCTAATTGTCATATTATAAAAGTTTTAAAAAATGCAAAAATCGAACTTTTACAACATCAACTTTGAACTACTTCACCATATTTTTACTTAAAGATGAAAAGTGATGATTCAATTAATTCTCTTAAAAAGAGTTTGGACCATTCAAGTATATCATTACTAATTTTGAATTTGTAAGTAGAATGGTGGAAAGAGTTAAATTTTTGAAACCAAAAGATAGGGTTTCTTGATTTGGTTTTAATTTGTCATTGATATAAAATTATTTCAAAGAATAACAAAAATATATTGACAATAAGAAAGTTTCTTTGAATTACCCGTTTCTTGTTGTTGATATATTTTTTCTTATTTTTTGAAATAATTTTATATTTTATAATCTCAACAAGATTGCAAGCTTTTGTATTGGGAAGGTTTGAATTAGGTTGCTTGTATTAATAATCAATAATTTTTTAAAAATTAAACATTCAATGCGTAGCTTAATATCTACACATCTTGTAATGTTGGGTGGATAGAATTTTGTGTGCTTGGATGCAAAAACAAAGCAAAACAACTTACACCATAATACACATCGGTCCATTCCAACAAAATGAACACAAGAATCTCATTGTTGATAAATAACAACAAAACAAGTACGAAAATCCCATTATTTTCAAGTAATAATTAAAACAATTTTTGTCAAATTGTAAATAGGGTAAAAAATTTATTGAGGCCTTTGATTTATAACTTTAATGCACATAAGTAAAAATGAATTGAAAGTTAATTAATAATTAATTTAAAATGAATCAAAAATGAATTGAAAATAAATTTAAAATGATTTTAAACTTAACTAAAAGCTAATTCAAATTAATTAGAAATAAATTAAAAGGTAACTACAAGTGAATTAAAAGTGAGTTAAAATTTAATTACAAGTGAATTAAAAGTGAATTGAAAATGAATTAAAAGTATTGATGTTTTTCATTTAGATATATTACTTTTATGTCCATACTATCATATTTCATATATATTTTTGAATCAATATTCAACATGATTTGCATAGTCTATTAATTCATTTGGTCATCAAACCATTTGATTTTGTAATTTGATGTGCATTTTTTATCCTCTTTTTAATTTATTTTTTTTCACAAAATGACAAGAAAAACCGCCAAATTTTTTAACAAGGACCTTTATTATACATAACAAAAATATTATTATTATTATTATTAAAAAATGCACAATTAAAACCTAGTGTACAAATTTTCAAAATTTTCCAAAGATGAATTTTTTTTTTTTTTTCCATTTTCATTAGCATGATTATATTACACACAAACAATTGCATATATAAAATAGTATGTTGGATTAATGTGTGCATTGATTTTAAACATTCTAGCCATCACATTTGATAAAACCATAATAATGTTTCGTTTTTTTCACCCATTAACAAAAATTGATTTCATTCCTCTTGTCAATGATTCGCATTTAAAACTTAGAAATGTTTTATACTAAGAAACATTTATTTTCACATTAACATATTCATCACATTTTTCATTTAATATCTTTTAGATATATTGTATAAATTTTTATAAGATTATTTTGTCTGAAATGATTTCAAATAGTTTTAATATATATTTTTAAGTATGTGGGCATATTATTCATGATCATGTTCCCCATTTGTATCATGTTTGATTGTAATATCATGATTATTAGTTTTAAATGAACAAACCGAGAGTATTTAACCCATCATAATTAAAAATGTGACTTATTAATGAATGCTCACACATTCACCATTTAATTGAAAATTTTATTTGTGAAATATTTAATTCATTACAAGTTTGATGTGAGTACAACATATAACATATGCAAAATGATGGTCCATAAGAATACATAATATGTTACATTTGCATTCATATTAAACGATATTATATGTGAATGTTTGTAATATTTTCAATTTTATATCATGCACAATCATTTTTTCAAAAGTTACAATCTTTTAACAATATTTTGAATTAAATTTTGTTATTTTATGTGATAATTTGATGTATGCCTATTCACACTATATTTCTCACAAGATTTTCAACACATGAATGTCATAGTCATTTCATTTGAGTTTAATGCATAAGAAAAAGATCCTTTGGGTGTAATGTTGTTTGCTGTAACACATTTACGTATTTTTCATCTTATTATGATAACCCAATTTATTTGTGTTTTCCCTTCATTTAATAAATATACACATATTATTGATTTTATTTTCAATGTAATACACATTTTTTTATGATTATAAACGAAATTTATAACATCAAAAAATTTCATGTATTAACAAAATGTGCAACTTGGTCCATACAAGGATTAGAACTATTCATATTAATATTTTTTAATTCTTACACTTTAAAAAAATTATATTTAAAATACACCATTAAATGTTATTTCAATATTGGAAGAGGGAAAAAAAAAATGTTGTTTCACTAAAATAATTACTAACAACATTATTATAAAAAGAAAGAAAATATTAAAGGTGTTGTTATGACATTACATTATTATAATAGTTACAAATGACATTATCATCGTAAGAAAATGTGTTATCATTATGCCCTCTTTCATTTTCAACATTGTTGCAACATGAAAAAACTTTAACTTTTTAATTTTTTGCATTATATCATTTTTGGGATCTTAAAAAATAATTCTCAATATGCATTCTCATGAATTGAGAATAATGAAAAAATCATTAACACCATTTTCAATGCAAATGATCTTATGTGAAAAGAAAAATTATGACATGGAATGTTATGTTATGTTAACAGGAATCTATTAAGTCCATCTTATATATTAAAGCAACATTGATGTCTGCTTGTCTGGGCAGTGCCTGGAAAAATTTTCCAGGCACTGCCCATTCCTTGTGGTGTGCTTTATAGAAGGCGGGGGACCCAGGTAAGTTGAGAAATTTCTTGATTTGGGAATTTCGATCTCTGTGACAATTATTACCCAACTGACA